>BNJS01003438.1_pt1 | contig 58862 bp, 73 predicted proteins | sample 8540461 | NCBI WGS metagenome assembly BNJS01 (sample SAMD00202454, study PRJDB9452) | human saliva metagenome | isolation source: human saliva | place: Japan
TGGGAGGTGAACCGCCTCAGCGGTAATGGGCACAAGCCCATGATATTTTACTTTAACAGGCTGAGCACTGTGCTCGAATTCTGGTTTGCCTGCGCAAGCATCGCCTGGGATGCCTGCGTGAGGACGTTGTTCTTCGTGTACGCCGTCATTTCCTTCGCCATATCCGCATCGCGAATGGTTGACTCCGACGCCTGCACGTTCTCCGATGCAACGACGAGGTTGTTGCTCGTATATTTGAGACGGTTCTGCACCGCACCAATATTGACAGCCTCATCTGTCGCACGAATCAAGCGCATTTTCGAACACATTGATTGCCGCGTTCGCCGCTTCGCGCGTCGTGACCTGAATCTTCGGACCTGTCCCGACAATCTCACTTCCTCCATGGGGCTGTCGATCCCATCCATTTCCATCTTGAGACTGAAGTCCCAGTGCAGCTGACCGCATATCGGTAAAACCGACCTTGATCTCCTGATTTGCCCGCGTTCCCGTCTGGAGGACGAGTGCATTATCTGGCGACGGATCTTGTGCGCGTACCGTTTCTTTAAACGCATCGAGGACAGCATTGACTTCGTTACGCATTTTTCCTTCATTGTTCGTTACACGGAATGTAACCCCTGCAATCTGTCCATTAACACCAGCACTGTTTGCCCGAATCGTAATCGCTGGTTGGTTATCAGGAGTTCTAACGAACTCCCCATGCTCATCAACACCAACAACGTCATCTTCACGATAAAACCCCTGCATCAGACGCCGTAATAAGACCTATTGCAGCAACCAACGGCGTGCTAGTCCCAATTGGTGATATAGACTTCGAGTATGTTACACCATTTCGTGTCCACGAAGCCGTAATCGTGTCAGAGGAATGAATTCCAACATCATTTCCGTCACGACGTTTCAAGTCCAATAAATTGGTCAATCCGCCTGTGTCCGTTGACAAGCTCATGTTGGTCAGGCTGGTCTGTGTGCCTCTTGCCGCAGGGAGTTCACCTCCCACGAAGGCATTTCGCGACCCATCAATCAGATACTTCCCGTTGTATGTCGTCAGCGCGTTCTCGTCGATCTGGTCGATCATCTTCTCGACCTCGATCTGGATGAGGCGGCGGTCGCCATCCGTGTTCGTATCGTTGGCGGCGTTGATCGCCTTTTCCTTCAGTGTCTTGAGAACCTCGATGGTGGACTGCACAGCGCCCTCTGCTGTACGCAGAAGTGCTGCACCGTTCTTTGTATTCTTATCATCCTGATCGAGGGAACGCACCTGCACGCGCATCCGCTCGGAGATCGCCATCCCCGAGGCGTCGTCACCGGCACTGTTGATCTTCATGCCCGAAGAGACCTTTTGCAGGCTCTGTGACAGCGCGCTCTGATTCTTGTTCAACGTGTTGAGCGTATTCACCGCCGACATATTGTTTTTTTGACCACCATCGCCATAAAGACTGCCTCCCTGACTGTTATCTATGGTTCGTCCATGCCATTCTATGATTGCGTAAATAGACGGAATCCGCCGTCCTAATATTTTTATCGGCGAAAGGAAGGGACAACTTAAGAATGTACTATTATTTTTATTTTCATTCTTTTCTTCCGTACGACACGGTACGCAGGGCAACGTGACTCGTCCGATTCCCGACTATCAGGAGAAAAACCATGCCGTTTTCCTGGGCAAACGCGCGCAGTTCATCCTCCGGCACCTCTGCGATCTGAGCTGCTGTATGGAGGGGTGTACCTGCCCGCATAAAGCGCAATGCGGTATGAAGCGTGCCAGCCTGACGCCCCTCAGCTCGCCCCTCGGCTCGCCCCTCGGCTCGCCCGCGCCGCATTCCCTCTTCGATGCCAGCACGGTGTTGTTTCTGGTATTCCATATAGAGTGTCATGTATTCCCGCCTCATTTCGTCCTGTCGTTTGACACGTTCAACTTCCTGCTCCATTTCCTGTGCGAGTTCGCTCTGTGCCTTCTGTCCATCAACGAATTTCAGAAAGTCCTCCAGATCTCTGTCCACTCTTCCTCTCAGCCCTTTTGCGTTCAAAAAGATCTTCGTTGCGCCGTCTCCAAGTTCGAGCTCAGGCAGCTCTATACACCGATGACGAAACGTATAGATTCGCTCGTCCCGGCCAAAGAGATCAAAGGTGCAGATAAAGATGATATATGTCTGACGCAAATCATCGTAATAGACTCCTTTATCGAGGAGATCCATATCGATCATGCCCTGATAGTAACGTGTCCGTCGCGGCAGTTCTCCATCCCGCCCCTTTGTCGTCTGCATCTCAATATTATAGACTGTTCCCGCGTCATCTTCAATGTAGACGTCGAGACGCACGGCCTTGCTGTCAAGGCGCAGATCGATACTTTTCTCCGTGTCAGGATAGTGGATATCGCGAATCCTTACATTCAAAATGCGCTCCAACAGCCATTTACAGAGCTTCTCGTTCTGCATGACGCGCTGAAAGATAAAATTGTCCCGAATGGAGAGATTGTTCCATGCCTCCAGTGCCTCACGTTCCCATTCCTTTTCCATGTGCCCCTCCTTTCATTTTTGTATCTTCTGCTCTCATTATAGATAATCCATTCCCTCCGGTCAACATAAGCATCAAAAAAGGAGTCCCCTGCGGGACTCCCAATATTTTTGATAAAAGAGCTTAGCCGAGGATCACGAGCGAGTCGCGTACCTTGACGGACTGGCCTGCCGTGACGTTGATCGCCTTGACCGTGCCGTCTGCATCCGCAGCGATCTCGTTCTGCATCTTCATCGCCTCAAGGATGAGGAGCGTGTCGCCTGCCTTGACCGGCTGACCGACCGAGACTTTGACCTCAACAATCTTGCCCGGCATCGGTGCATCCACCGAGCGCTCACCGGCGGCAGCAGCCTTCGGTGCAGCAGCGGGAGCAGCCGGAGCAGCAGCCTTCGGCGCAGCTGCCGGAGCGGCGGCCTTCGGTGCAGCAGGGGCAGCAGCAGCTGCTGCGCGTACTTCCTCAACCTCGACTTCGTAAGCAGTGCCGTTGACCGTGATGTTGAACTTTTTCATGTGTGATTCCTCCAACATTAAAATTGATGACAGTTTTTCTTATCTCGCAGGACGCTCAGCGTCTGCTGCGGTTGGCAAGCGTCCAGACCTCGGCGGGTTTGACGCTTACAGCAACGACTTTGTTGCCCGTCGTCGCCTGGACGGCGGCGGTGATGGCGGCGATGACCTCGGGCGCCACGTTGTTTGCAGCCATTCTATCCCTCCTGCTGAATCAAAGCGGAATGTTCCCGTGCTTCTTCGCGGGGTTCTCCTCACGCTTGCTCGAAAGCGCGTTGAGTGCCGTGATGATGTAGGGGCGCGTCTCGCTCGGCGTGATGACCATGTCGATGTAGCCGCGCTCTGCCGCCTTGTACGGGGTTGCGAACTCCTCGATGTACTCTGCCGTGCGCGCGTCCTTGTCGGGATCCTTGCGGAAGATGATGTTTGCCGCGCCTGCAGGTCCCATGACGGCGATCTCAGAGGTCGGCCATGCCATGACCTGATCGGCACCCAGCTCACGGTTGCACATAGCGATGTAGGAACCGCCGTACGCCTTGCGCGTGATGACCGTGATCTTGGGCACGGTTGCTTCACTGTATGCGTAGAGCATCTTCGCGCCGTGGCGGATGATGCCGCTGTACTCCTGATCGACGCCCGGCAGGAAGCCCGGAACATCGACGAGGTTGACGAGCGGGATGTTGAACGCATCGCAGAAGCGGATGAAGCGCGAGGACTTGTTCGATGCGTCGACATCGAGGCAGCCTGCCATGACGTTCGGCTCGTTCGCAATGATGCCGACGGCGCGTCCGTCAAAGCGTGCGAAGCAGCAGATGATGTTCGTTGCGAAGTGCTGATGTACCTCGTAGAACTCGCCGTTGTCGACGAGGCTGCGGATGACATCCTTCATGTCGTACGGTGCGTTCGGGTTGTCCGGCACGACCGTGTTGAGACTCTCGTCCTGACGGTTCGGATCGTCGCCCGTCTCCACGCGCGGCGTCTCCTCCATGTTGTTGCTCGGGAGGAAGGAGAGCAGGTAGCGGATCTGCTCGATGCAGTCCTCATCGTTCTCCGCCGCAAAGTGTGCGACGCCGGAGCGGGAGTTGTGCGTCATCGCACCGCCGAGCTCCTCTGCCGTGACTTCCTCCGCCGTGACGGACTTGATGACGGCAGGGCCCGTGATGAACATCTGGCTCGTGTTCTTCACCATGTAGATGAAGTCCGTGAGCGCCGGGCTGTAGACCGCACCGCCCGCGCAGGGTCCCATGATGACGGAGATCTGCGGAATGACGCCCGATGCCTTCGTGTTGCGGTAGAAGATGCCGCCGTAGCCCGAGAGTGCATCGACTGCCTCCTGGATGCGTGCGCCGCCCGAATCGTTGATGCCGATGCAGGGTGCGCCCATCTTCATGGCGAGGTCCATGACCTTCCAGATCTTATGTGCGTGTTTTTCGCCGAGCGAGCCGCCCTCGACCGTGAAGTCCTGTGCGAATGCGTAGACGAGACGGCCGTCAATCGTGCCGTAGCCCGTCACAACGCCCTCGCCGGGCAGTTCTTTTTTTCTCCTGTCCAAAATTGGTGCAGCGATGGCGCACGAACATGTCGAGCTCGACGAAGGTGTCCTCATCAAACAGCAGGTTCAGGCGCTCACGCGCGGTGAGTTTGCCCTTGCTGTGCTGCTTTGCGATGCTCTTTTCACCACCGCCCTGCATGAGATGCTCTTTTTTTCGCCAGCATCAGCTCAATTTTTTTCCCTGGACTGTGGACATTCTATCCCTCCTGTATATCTGTCAAATCCTCGGGATGCCCGAGGAGATCAACTGCGGCAGTGCGCTGCTCAGCGATCCGGATGCTCACAGATTTCGAGGAGAACGCCCTTCGTCGCCTTCGGATGAAGGAAGGCGATCTTTGCGCCGCCCGCACCGATGCGCGGCTTCTCGTCGATCATGCGGACGCCCTTTGCCATGAGGTCGGCAATCGCGTTCTCAATGTTGTCGACGCGCAGGGCAACGTGCTGGATGCCCTCGCCCTTCTTCTCGATGTATTTCGTGATCGGGCTGTCAGGCGCCGTGCCGATCAGCAGCTCAATCTCGCTGCCGTTCGGCGTCGGATGGAAGGTCGTCGTGACCTTCTGCTCTGCAACGGTTTCCTGATTCGTGCAGGGAATGCCAATGATGTCCGACCAGAGTTTCTTTCCTTCTTCGAGATCCTGTACGGCAACGCCGATGTGATCTACGCCAAGAATTTTGAACATGTCAAACTTCCTCCTCGGAGGAGTGCGTCTTGCTGCACTCGCTCACTTCGTTAACATTTCGCTCATGACCCCGCCCACCACGGTGTATGGGTCGGTCTCATGCGCCTTGATTCGTGCCACATAGTCGTCCAGTCGTCCCCGTATCGACGATGCGGCTCTCGATGCTCCGCCGTACGCCCGCATGGAGGATGTCGAGCATCTCATCGCGCGTGCGGCGCGTGCGCCGTTCGGCAAGTACGCCGTTCCCCTCGATGTGGCTGCGGTGCTCCTCGAGCGTATCGACGAGCTCCGCGATGCCTTCGCCGCGGTTCGCAACGACCTTGCGGATGGGCGGACGCCAGTCAGACATGTGATCGTCCAGATCGAGCATCATGTTGATCTCGCGGACGAGCTTGTCTGCTCCGTCGAGATCGGACTTGTTGATCGCGAACACGTCGCCGATCTCCAAGATGCCCGCCTTGATCGCCTGAATGTCATCGCCCATGCCCGGAATCAGCACGACCATCGTCGTGTCCGCCGCCCGCACAATATCCACCTCGGACTGCCCGACACCGACGGTTTCGACAAAGATGACATCTTTGCCGAACGCATCCATCGCCTTGACCGCATCCGCTGTCTTGTGGGAGAGGCCGCCAAGGCTGCCGCGTGTACCCATGCTGCGGATGAAAACGCCCTCGTCGAGCGTCAGATCATTCATACGGATGCGGTCGCCCAGTATGGCTCCGCCGGAAAAGGGGCTTGTGGGGTCGACGGCAATGATGCCGACGGTCTTTCCGCGCTTTCTGTACTCCTTGGCAAGCTTGTCCGTCATGGTGCTCTTGCCGGCACCGGGCGGACCCGTGATGCCAAGGACGTAGGCATGACCGGTATGCGGATAGAGCGCCTTCATGATGTCGGTGGCATCCGCCCGCTCGTTCTCGATCGCCGTGATGGCGCGCGAGAGAGCGAGGCGATTGCCCTTGAGCACCTCGGCTGCAATATCCATACGCCCACCTCCTTCGCGCTGTGATTTCATAAGAACATAGGGAATGGATGACGGGACAATCGGATTGCCTGTCATCCATCCTTTCAGGAAAGCACCGCAGAAGCAGTGTCTCCAAGCAAATCAGACGCTTACGCCTTCACATGTTCCTTGATGAAATTCACAACGTCGCCGGTCGGTGTGCCGGGGTGAATACCTCGGCAATGCCCGCTGCCTTCAGCGCAGGGATGTCGCCCTCGGGGATGACGCCGCCGCCGATGACGAGGACGTCGTCCATTCCCTTGCCGCGAATGAGCTCGACGACCTTCGGGAAAAGATGCGGGTGCGCACCCGAGAGGATGCTCAGCGCAACGACGTTGACGTCTTCCTGCAGAGCAGCCTCGGCGATCTCCTCCGGCGTCTGGCGAAGTCCCGTGTAGACGACCTCGAAGCCGGCGTCGCGCAGGGCGCGTGCGACGACCTTCGCGCCGCGATCATGACCATCCAGACCCGGTTTTGCAACGAGCACTCTGATTTTTTCTGCCATTTTTCTATTCCTCCTGAACGGAGCCGCCGCACTCCTCGTGCGGCGTCCCCTGTGCATTCATCCAACAGCCGTTCGCGCGTACCGCTTAGAGATTGACGTGTGCCTCGTACTCGCCGAACACCTCACGCATGACACCGCAGATTTCGCCGAGTGTCGCGTAGGTCTTGACTGCTGCGAGGATATGCGGCATGAGGTTCTCATGCTCGTCGGCGCAGGCCTTCTTGAGCTCGGCAAGGGCTGCCTGAACGGCGGCGTTGTCGCGCTTTGCCTTCATGGCCTCGACCTTTGCCTTCTGCTTCTCGCCGACGGAAGCGTCCACCTTGAGGAGGTTCTTCGGAGCTTCCTCCTCCACCTGGAACTTGTTGACGCCGACGATGACGCGTGCACCGGACTCGACGTCCATCTGCCACTTGTACGCGCTGTCCTGGATCTCTTTCTGGATGTAGCCCTTCTCAATCGCTGCAACCGCACCGCCGAGATCGTCGATCTTCTTGATGTACTCCCACGCCTCTTTCTCGATGCGGTTCGTCATCGCCTCGACGTAGTAGGAGCCTGCGAGCGGATCAACCACATCGGCAAGTCCGCTCTCGTACGCGACGATCTGCTGCGTACGGAGGGCGACCATGACCGACTCCTCCGTCGGAAGCGCAAGCGCCTCGTCGCGGGAGTTCGTATGGAGCGACTGCGTGCCGCCCATGACTGCTGCTGCGGTCTGGAGTGCGACGCGGACGATGTTGTTGTTCGGCTGCTGTGCGGTGAGCATCGAGCCTGCCGTCTGCGTATGGACGCGGAGCATCATGGATTTCGGCTTCTCTGCATGGAAGCGCTCCTTCATGACCTTTGCCCAGATGCGGCGGGAGGCACGGAACTTCGCGACCTCTTCGAGAACGTTGTTGTGTGCGTTCCAGAAGAAGGAGAGACGGCCTGCGAACGCATCGACGCTGAGGCCTGCCTTGATCGCAGCCTCGACGTAGGCGATGCCGTCTGCAATGGTGAATGCAATCTCCTGCGATGCCGTGGAGCCGGCCTCGCGGATGTGGTAGCCCGAGATGGAGATGGTGTTCCAGTTCGGGACGTTCTTGGAGCAATATTCAAAGATGTTCGTGATGAGGCGCATGGACGGACGCGGCGGGAAGATGTACGTACCGCGTGCTGCATACTCCTTCAGAATGTCATTCTGGATGGTGCCCTTGAGCTTGTCCGCCGAGACGCCCTGCTTCTCCGCCACTGCGATGTACATCGCAAGAAGGACGGACGCAGGCGCGTTGATCGTCATGGACGTGGAGACCTTGCCGAGATCGATCTGGTCAAAGAGGATCTCCATATCAGCAAGGGAGTCGATCGCAACGCCGACCTTGCCGACCTCGCCCTCGGAGATCGGATCCGTGGAGTCGTAGCCGATCTGCGTCGGGAGGTCAAATGCGCAGGAGAGTCCCGTTGCACCGCTCTCGATGAGGTAACGATAGCGCTTGTTGGACTCCTCCGCCGTGGAGAATCCTGCGTACATGCGCATCGTCCAGAAGCGTCCGCGGTACATCGTCGGCTGCACGCCGCGCGTGTAAGGATAGACGCCGGGGAAACTGATGTCCTCTGCATAGTCCGTCTCCTGGATGTCGAGCGGGGTGTAGAGTCCCTGCTCGGGGATGTGCGGACGTGCCGGGAACTTTGCCGTGGCTTTTTCTACGGCAGCATTGTACTTGTCAAGCTCCGCCTGGATCTTTTCATTGCTCATGAAAGTCTTCTCCTTTACCTTTTACAGTTCTCATTGGGTTATATACTATGGACGAGCAGCGCAGCATCCGCTGCACTCCCCGAAAGTACCGATGGATACGTCGGATTACTTCTGCATCGATCCTGTGGCCAGGAAGCGCTGATGGAAGGACAGCGCCTCGTCCAGCAGATGCGGTGTCTGTGCGCCCTTCGTCGCCGCAAGAGCACGCTCGTAGTAGTCGAGCAGGATCGGGCGATAGTCGGGATGCGCGCAGTTGTTGATGATCTCGAGGGCACGCTCACGCGGGCATTTGCCGCGCAGGTCGGCAACGCCCTGCTCCGTGATGACGACGTCTACATCGTGTGCACTGTGGTCAATGTGCGAGCAGAACGGAACGATGGACGAGATCTTGCCGCCCTTTGCCTCGGACTGCGTGTAGAAGATCGTGATGTAGGCGTTGCGTGCGAAGTCGCCGCTGCCGCCGACGCCGTTCATCATCTTCGAGCCCGTGACGTGGGTCGAGTTGACGTTGCCGTAGATGTCTACTTCGATCGCCGTGTTCATCGCAATGACGCCGAGACGGCGGACGACCTCGGGGTTGTTCGAGATCTCCTGCGGACGGAGCATCATGATCTTCTTGTACTTGTCGATGTCCTTGTAGAAGCGCTGGAGCCCCTCAGGCGACGGCGAGAATGCCGTGCCGGAGGCAAACTTCAGCTTGCCCGCATCGGCAAGGTCGAACATGCCGTCCTGGATGACCTCGGTGTAGACCTCAAGGTCGGTGAAGTCGGAGTTCACAAAGCCCGCGATAACGGCGTTCGCCACGTTGCCGACGCCCGACTGCAGCGGAAGCAGTCCCTTCGGCATACGACCCTCGGCGATTTCCTTCTTGAGGAAGTCGACCGTGAACGCACCCATTTTGCGCGCAATGTCATCGACCGGCGCGAGGGCGCGGGTCTTGTCCGTGATGTCGCAGGGAACGATGTATTTGATCTTTTCGAGCGGGCACGGGATGAATGTCGTGCCGATGCGATCGCCTGCCTTCGTGATGGGGATCGGGAGACGGTTCGGCGGATCGAGCGGGATGTAGATGTCGTGCATCCCGACGAGCTCCATCGGCTGGCTCGTGTTCACCTCAACGATGACCACGTCTGCGCTCTGGATGAACGACGGCGTGTTGCCGACCGAGGTCGAGGGGATGATGCCCTCCTCCGTGATGGCGACTGCCTCCACGAGAGCGACGTCGATCTTGCCGAGGAAGCCCTCGCGCGCCTGCTGTGCCACCTCAGAGAGGTGCATGTCGATGTAGTTGACCTTGCCGGAGTTGATGGCGTTGCGCAGCGGCGTGCTCGTCTGATACGGGAGACGCTGTTTGATGCCCTCCGCCTCGGCAAGCGCACCGTCCAGCTCAGGACCCGTCGAGGCACCCGTCCAGATGTTGACCTTGAACGGATTCTTCTTCATGCGCTCGGCGATGGCAAGCGGAACCGCCTTCGGATAGCCGGACGGGGTAAAGCCGCTCGCACCGATGGTCATGCCGTCGGCAAAGTACTCTGCCGCCGTCTCCGCACTTACAATACGATCCGTCAGGGACTTCGGCACGCGATCGGAAATATCGATCATAGAATAACCTCCCTCAGATACAGCGGACAGCACGCGGAACACACGAATCATCACAGCACATGTCTCATGACTGTGATTTTTTTGTTTTATGTTTTCCTTACCGCCGTCACCCATGAATACTCTCCTGACGCAGTCGGCATATAATTTTGACAGCAATCTTGAATCCCTCTGTTTTCTCGTAAATCCCCCCGTAAATAGGGGCTGTATGGGGTATCCGAAATAACTGTAGATTATCGTACCTCTCTACGCCAATTATATCTTTCCTAAGAATATCACGAAAAAAAAATGCCGTCAAGATTACATTGACGGCATTTTCTGTGAATTTGTGAAAAAAGAGGAAAAGTATTTATTCTTCCTTTATTTTTTTTCAGACAACACGTCATTTTCCGTGCTGCGATGCGTCAGGTAGTAGGAGAGCGCGCTCAGTCCCACCGAGAGATCCTCGCTGACGAAGGGGACGGACGGCGGCACGTGCAGCTTCACGGGGCGCAAAGTTCCAGATCCCGCTGATGCCCGCCGCGACGAGCTGATCCGCCACATGCTGGGCGTGTGCAGCGGGGACGGCGATCACGCCGATCTGGATGCTGCGCTCGGCGACGATCTCCGCGAGATAGGCGATGTCCTCCACGCGCCGCTCTCCCGACGCGCGTGCCAATGACGACGGGGTTGCTGTCAAAGATCGCCGCAAGGCGAAAACCGAGACGCTCGATGCCCTGATAGTTTGCAAGCGCCGCGCCCAGATGCCCCATGCCGACGATGGCGAGACTGAGGTGCTGGTCGAGGCCGAGGATGCCGCCGATGCTCTCCTTGAGCTCTGCGACGTAGTAACCGACGCCCTTTTTTCCGAACTGCCCGAAGGCGGTGAGATCCTTGCGGATCTGCTCAGGATTGATCGAGACGGCGGCCGAGTTCCTCGGAGGAGGCGATGCTGACGCCCTCATCACTGAGCTGCCGCAGACAGCGGTAGTAGCGCGGCAGGCGATCGACAGTTGCCTTGGATATCGATGGATGTTCCTGCATAGTTATCCTTCCTTCATCTCCCCCGCCATCGTATGCACGGCCGCAGCCATCGCGGCGAGCATCCAGAGCAGCATAGAGGACGGTATATTAAAGAGAAGATGATCCGTGATCCCGTTCAGGGCAACGGAGAGCATGGCGAGCCCGATACCGAGGGCAAAGCCCTCCACAAATTTTTTGCTGCGCCATGCCATGAGTGCCTCACGCACATCGGCGACGGCGTGCCACTCGTGTTCGTGTGCCGCGAGCACGTCCGCCCACGGCGGGGTTTTGCGCGGCAGGCGGAAGGCGAGCAGCAGCGAGCCGAAGAAGAACCAGAAGAAGGCGAGTGCTCCGGGGATGCCGATCTCCGCCGCATAGTTCAGATACATATTGTGCGCGTGAACGATCTTGACGGGTGCCCCCTGCAGATAGAAGTCGTACTCGGGATAGACCATGAAGTACATGGCCCAGCCAATGCCGAGAAAGGGATGGTCGAGCACCATCGCCACGGTGCTCTCCCAGAAGGCGATCCGCATCTCCGAGGAGGTGTCAATCCGCGTAAAGACGGAGAGCAGACGATCCGAGAGCACGGGGTCGAAGAAGAGGATGCCCGCGCCGATGACGACGATGCCGAGGAGCACGCGCCAGTCGCGCAGGATGCCATAGCCCGCCAAGATGACGGCGATCACGAGGCATGCGCCGCGCGCGTAGGTCATGCCGAGGCACGCGAGCGCGAGGACGAGAATCGTGAGCGCGAGGCCGCGCCGCCAGCCCGAGAGGCCGACCGCCAGCCCGAGTGCCAGGCAGACGACGATGTCAAGGTAGCCCGCGAGGATGTTCGGATTTTCCCATGTCGAGAAGACACGCTTCGACAGTTCGGGGAACGATGCACCGTCCACCCATTTCATCGCGGAGATGTCGATGCCGAAGATGAACTGATAAAAGCCGTAGAGGATGACGAATACCGCCGCCGCCGCCATGGCAATGACGACGGGGCGCAGCTCCTCTGCGCTCCGCAGGGTCTGCCCCGTGAGCAAATAGGTGAGCGCATAGATCGGCACGAGATGGGAGTAGTTGTAAAAGCTGAACGCCATGTCGGGCGCGACGGCGACCGACAGGAAGGCGATCACGACAAAGAGGAGCGCGGGTGCATCGTACGGCAGACGCCGCAGGTGAAAGTCCGGATCGATGCGCAGGCGCACGCAGAGCGCCGCGCAGCCGACGAGGAGCACCGCCATCGCCGCGAGCGGCACGAGCGGAATCAGAAACGCCTCTGCGATGAGCGCATACTGCATCGCGCGCGCCATACGTTCGCTCCAGCGCGTGCGGCGCAGCGTGCGCCGCCGCTCACGGAAGTAGTCCTTTTCCTGTCCCATGAGGTCACCTCCCCGCAAGGAGCATGGCGCGGATGCCGCCCACGAGATAGAGCGAGCCCGCCGCAACGAGCAGCGCATCCGCCGCGCGTGCGCGCACGCGAGCCTCTGCGAGCCCCGCCGCAGGATCGCCCTGCCGCATGTGTGACCGCCCCCATGCCCGCCGCCACAGCGGCGACGAGATCTGCGCCCGCCGCGCGCTCCGAGTCGGGGCGCACGGTCACGACCTGATCGCCGGGGCGCAGTAGGATCGCAAGCATGTGGTCGATGTCCTTGTCCTTCAGGATGCCGAGCAGAAAGACGCGCGGCTGTGCGGGGAAATAGGCATCGAGCCCCGCGCGCAGTGCCTGCATCCCGGCGGGGTTATGCGCGCCGTCCACGACGACGGTCTGCCCCCGCAGGAGAGGATCTCAAAGCGAGCGGGATGATGCACCGTGCGCAGCGCCGTGCGTACAGCGTCCTCCGTGACGCGTGCGTCCTCGCGCGCCATGAGCTCTGCCGCCATGATGGCGAGTGCGGCGTTCTCCGCCTGATAGGGTCCCGCGAGAGCCATCTCAAACGGCGCCGGCTCACGGGAGACGACGGAGTGGAAGGCGACGTACTGCCCGCCGCTCTCCGCACGCAGCATCTGTGCGGAAAAATCCTCGCCAAAAACAAAGAGGTCGGCCCCCAGCTCCTCCGCACGCGCCGCGATGATCGTGAGCGGCTCGCCTGCCGCCGCCGTGATGACGGGCACGCCCTCCTTGATGATGCCCGCCTTGTGCTCCGCGATCCCTGCGAGCGTGCCGCCGCAGCGGTCGGCATGATCCATCGCCACATTGGTGATGATCGTCAGCTCGGGCAGGACGACGTTCGTCGAGTCAAGCAGTCCGCCGAGGCCTGTTTCAACCACGGCGACCTCCACCTTTTCCTCAGCAAAATAGAGGAAGGCGAGTGCCGTCAGTGCCTCAAACTGCGTGGGATGTTCATGTCCCTCCGCCGTCATGGCATCCGCCGCCGCACGCACGCGCGTGAGAAGCGCTGCAAACTGCTCCTCGCTGATCTCCTCTCCCCCGACGCTCATGCGCTCCGTATAGGAGATGAGATGCGGCGAGAGGTACCGCCCGGAGCGGATGCCGGACGCACGGCATACGGCGTCCATCATCTGCGTGACGGAGCCCTTGCCGTTTGTCCCTGCGATATGAATGACGCGATAGCTGCACTCGGGATGTCCGAGCCGCGCACACAGCTCCTCCATGCGCGTGAGGCCGAGGCGGATGCCGAAAGTATTCAGTTCATCCAGATAGTGCAGTGACTCCTCGTAGTTCATCGAATCACCTCAGAGCTTCTCAAGATCCGTGAGGCGCGTCCGTATGAGGGCGATCTTCTCCTCGTAGCCCGCCAGTTTCTCACGCTCTGCGGCGACGACGGCGGCAGGAGCCTTCGATGTAAAGCCCTCGTTTCGAGAGTTTGCCCGTCAGGCGCGCGATCTCCTTCTCGAGATTTGGCACGCTCCTTCGTCAGGCGCGCCGTCTCCTTCTCCACATCAATCAGCCCCGCGAGCGGCAGGTAGACCGCCGCGCCCGCGAGTGCCCCCGTCACGACATTTTCCGGATCGGGAGCATCCGCCGCGAGGAAGGAGACCTCCGAAGCGGATGCGAGGGCAAAGAAGTAGTCCTCATGCGCGGCAAACACATCGGCGAGTGCCGCGTCGCGCACGCGCAGAATGAGCGTGCTCTTTTTGCTCGGCGGCGTGCCGAGCTCCGCACGCAGGTTGCGCGTCGTCTTAATGACCTCCATGATCGCGGTCATCGCCTGCTCCGCCGCCGTGTCGATGGCGGATTCCGTGACCTCCGGCCACGGCGCACGCATGATGCTCTCGCCCTCGTGCGGCAGCTTCTGCCAGATCTCCTCTGTGAGGAAGGGCATGAAGGGATGCAGGAGGCGCATCGTACGCTCAAGCACGGTACGCAGGACATAGAGCGCCGTATTCTTCGCGCGGACATTCTCCTTGTCATAGAGGCGTGCCTTCGTCAGCTCGATGTACCAGTCGCAGAACTCGCTCCACAGGAACTCGTAGATCGTGCGTCCCGCCTCGCCGAGCTCGTAGTGCTCGAGGTTCGCCGTCACGTCGCGCGTCGTCTCCTCCACGCGCGAGAGGATCCAGCGGTCGGCAAGCGTATAGTCCTCCGCCGTCGGCACGAACGATGCGTCCGATCCCTCGAGATTCATCAGCATGTAGCGCGAGGCATTCCATATCTTGTTCGCAAAATTACGCGCCGCCTCGACGCGCTCCCAGTAGAAGCGCATGTCGTTGCCGGGCGTATTGCCCGTGATGAGCATGAAGCGGAGCGTATCCGCACCGTACTTTTCAATGACCTCCACGGGGTCGATGCCGTTGCCGAGGGATTTCGACATCTTGCGCCCCTCGCTGTCGCGCACGAGTCCGTGGATAAAGACATCGCGGAACGGCACATCGCCGCCGAAGCGCAGCCCCATCATGACCATGCGCGCCACCCAGAAGAAGATGATGTCATAGCCCGTCACGAGCACCGATGTCGGGTAGAAATGGCGAAGATCGACCGTCTGCTCCGGCCAGCCGAGCGTCTCGAACGGCCAGAGGCCGGAGCTGAACCACGTATCGAGCACGTCCTCATCCTGGTGGATGTCCGTGCTGCCGCAGTGCGGGCACGCCGTGAGGTCGTCGCGCGACACGGAGGTCTCGCCGCAGTGCGCACAGTGCCACGCGGGGATGCGGTGTCCCCACCAGAGCTGGCGCGAGATGCACCAGTCACGAATATTTTCAAGCCAGTTTTCGTAGATTTTCGTGAAAAGCGCTCGGGGACAAAGCGGATCCTGCCGTCGCGCACCGCCTCAATCGCGGGCCTCGCGAGTCCCTCCATGCGGACGAACCACTGCTTCGATACGAGCGGCTCGATCGTTGTCTTGCAGCGCGAGCAATGTCCGACGGCGTGCTCATGCTGTTCCGTACGCACGAGGGCGCCCGTTTCCTCGAGCTCCTTCACGAGTGCCTTGCGGCACGCATAGCGATCCATCCCCGCATAGCGTCCCGCATTCTCGTTCATCGTGCCGTCGGCATTGATGACGATGATCTGCTCGAGATCGTGCCGCTGTCCCATTTCAAAGTCGTTCGGATCGTGCGCCGGCGTCACCTTGACTGCGCCCGTTCCGAAGGCAGGATCGACGTAGGCATCGGCAAAGAGCGGGATGCGGCGTCCCACCACAGGGCAGGATCAGCGTCTTGCCGACGAGTGCCTTGTACCGCTCATCATCGGGATGTACCGCCACGCCCGTATCGCCGAACATCGTCTCGGGGCGCGTCGTCGCGATCTCCACATAGTCGGCCGTGCCCTCAATCGGATAGCGCAGATGCCAGAGGTGTCCCGCCTCCGTCTCATGCTCGACCTCGATGTCCGAGATCGCCGTCATGCAGGAGGGGCACCAGTTCGTGATGCGCGTCCCCTGATAGATCAGGCCCTGCTCATAGAGACTGACAAAGACCTCGCGCACGGCGCGGGAACATCCCTCGTCCATCGTGAACCGCTCGCGTTCCCAGTCACAGGATGCGCCGAGCATCCGCAGCTGATACATGATGCGGTCGCCGTACTGCTGCTTCCAGTCCCAGACACGCGTGAGGAACTTCTCTCTGCCGAGGTCAAAGCGCGTCGTGCCCTCCTCGCGCAGTGCTGCCTCCACCTTTGCCTGCGTTGCGATGCCCGCATGGTCGCAGCCCGGGATCCAGACCACGTTCTTGCCGCGCATCCGCTGGTAGCGCACGAGGATGTCCTGCAGCGTATTGTCGAGGGCGTGTCCCATGTGGAGCTGCCCCGTCACGTTCGGCGGCGGGATCACCACGCTGTACGGCGTACGGCTCTCGTCTGCCTCGTCGTGAAAGAGCTTATGCTGCTCCCAGTAGTCATACCATTTCCGCTCAAAGCTCTGCGGGTCGTATGTCTTTGGAATATTGGCACCGGATTCCTGACTCATCGATCTATTCCTCCCGAAAGAAACGCCCTCGTCCCGCAGGGGACGAAGGCGTCCGCTCATCTATGAATTGCACTCGTTAGAGTAGCACAAAACCGCGTTTTTTGCAAGATGCAGACCTAGGTACGGCGTGTTCCGATGATTTACCGACGAAAGCTCTTGGTATAGTCCCACACGATGTCAAGGAACTGCCGCGCCAGTGCATCGTCAAATATCTCACGATAGTCGTCATTTCGCTCGTGAATATGGTAGGTATATGAATCCAACGATACCGTCCCATCCTCACGCGTAAATTCCGTCGTCTCGAGATGAAATGCATGCTGCTCCGTGCGCACGCAGATCTTATACGTCTGTCCGGGATAGATGGAGTTGCTGACCGTATAGGCACGCCGCTGTCCGCCGAGCACCTCCGGAAGATTCCCGTCAAGATACGGTGCATCAATCGGATAGCCCGCGAGTTTTCCGAGGATCTTGTAGATGTCCACCGTACTCGTCAGCTCGTCCACGCGCCCGAGCGCCGGTACCCCCGCGCCCCGCACCATCAGTGCCGCACCCGTCTGCTCCTCACTGAGGAGATACGGACTGCGTGCATGCACAGAACATCCATGATCCGAATAGACCAGCACGATGTACTCATCGTCGTCATAGTGCGTGGTAATGTAATCAAAAAGATAGCCGAGCTGGCGGTCTGCTGCGCACACCTCACTGCGATTGACATATTGGCTCAGCGGGTTTTTCTTCAAAAATACAGAAGCGCCTCGATCCTGCGGCTGCAGAACATCAGCGAGCGGCATATGTACCGACGCATGAGCTGACATACTGATGTCCGCATTATAAGGATGCGTGTCTGCGCTGTGCATAAAAAGAAAGTTATCGCACTCATCAAAGGTCTGAAGATGACGTATGATACGCTCCACACCGTCCGCTGTACGCTCCATCCAATGATTGACAATCAGACGGTCATGCCCGCGTGTTGCACCGTTGTAGATTCCCTCTCCATCCCCCTGAATATTGGTACAATAGTAGCCGAGATGCTTCATCTGCTCGGACAGCGTCTGCAATGGACGGGTCGAGCGCAAAGGGCACTCCCGGTCGTGCAATCTGCGTATGATGCTGATACAGCCCTGTCTCGATACTCGCAAGCGACGGATACGTATACTCCGAAGCACTGAAATTATTTTTCAAAAATGATCCCCGCAGAAAAGAAACGCAGAAGATTTGGCATCAGTTCTTCTGCCTCATCCCGCAGAGCATGCCATGCAAGACCATCAGCGAGAATATTCAGCACAAATTTCCTGCGCTGTGGGCTGTGTTGCAGACAATCGGCTCCCCGACGAGAAAGGGGAAGCCGAACGAAACGTCGTCGGCTCCTCCACGCGATAAAAATTAAACTCACCGCAACTGAGCTGCATCGTTCGATCCATGTTTTCCGCATGGATCGAGATTTTTGTTTATCCTCTTTCGCCGCAAGCGGAAGAATCTCTGCGTGCCCCTGCGGCATGACACAAATCTCCGAGGTCTCATCTGCCTTCACGATATCGAAGACAAAATCATCCACAATTGGATAATTATATTGCTTCATTGCCGGATTCATTAGGGTCAATGACTTTGCTTTTTGATAAACATGACCCCATAGGGATTGTAGAGCCCGGTACGATAGTGCGGCAGCGCATCGAGAAAAACGCGGAAGCTCCTCCACACATGAATCCAGAATTTTTTTCGTGACTCCATGAGAATCTATGACTACATCGGTGATGAACGGTGCAAACTGTGCATTCGTAAAAGCTGCCTTGAGTGCATAGATACAATTCTCCATCGCATCAGGATCTTCCGGAAAGCTGAGATAATCTCGATCCACCGACAGCATCATAAAGAGCATGGCACGATCCGGACATCCCGTCTGCTGATACACACGGGAGAGCACAGCACACGCATGTGGACTCATTTTCCGTTTGTTGTACGCTGCCTTCCCATAGGAAAGTGCCGCCTCCATATCCTTCCGTGCAAGAGCTTCCTCTGCACGGAAGAGCTCATATTCCTCGCCCTCGGGACAGAGCCGATGATACTCCTCCGCACAGTGCTGCATCGCCGCACCAAAGTCATTCCGCTGTACCGCATCCATGAGCTGTGCGGCGCATTCCTGCACACGCGCATCGCGTACAGCGCGTGAAAAGCGTTCTGCCGCCCGCGTCAGTTCGTCCGCATCATCATGAGAAAAGAGCAGCGCATGATCGAGCATCTGCCAGCCGTCTTCCCGTTCCCCCATAAGAAAACGCCGGTGCTCCTTTGTAAAGAGCACCGCGTTTGTATTGGATATGGGAAAGCAAAGCACAGGAAGATGCTCGTAGTCCGGCAAAGCTGCATCGGGGCGCAGCAGGGCAAATGCACGGCAATTTTCGGCGTAGTTCTCCCGCAGCGCCGCCTCATTGGGCTGATAGACAACGGCAGAGAGCAGCTCAAAGAGGCCCGTATTGCCGCGCTCATTGTACGCCGTCATCAAAAGGCGCACGCCCTCCGCATAGCCTTCGGCGTCGAAGGCCTCTGCCGACAGTGCGAGCAATGTCTCACCGAGGCGCACACGCACCATATAGGCCGTATCCTCGTCCCGTTCCTCTGCGCCGCGCGCAAGATATGCCCGTGCCTCCGCACAAAGTTCCCCGTATGCGCTGCACGCTGCCAGCTCCTGCAGTCGCTTTGCGATGTCCATCTCTGCCGTGCCCCCTATCTCTCCCCATAATCGCTGTGCAAATCTCAGAACAGTCCCGTGATCACACCGTCCGCCGTGATGTCCATGCCCATCGCGGCGGGCACTTTCGGCAGTCCCGGCATGGTGAGGACATTGCCCGTGAGGGCGACGACGAAGCCCGCTCCGCAGGAGGCGCGCAGCTCGCGCACGGTGATGCGGAAGCCCGACGGGCGTCCGAGGAGTGCGGGGTTGTCGGAGAAGGAGTACTGCGTCTTGGCCATGCAGACGGGCGTCTCCGTCATGCCGAGCGCGTCCATCTCCGCGAGCTGCTTCTTCGCCGCATCGGTAAAGTCCACGCCGTCCGCGCCGTAGATCTCCCGCGCGATGGTCTCGATCTTCTCCGCGATGGGCTTTGCCGCGTCGTAGAGGGGTGAAAATGCGCGGGCTGCCGGAGTGCTGCGTCCACCGCATCCGCTAGGGCAAGTCCGCCCTCACCGCCCTTCGCCCAGACCTCCGAGCGCACGGCAGGCGCACCGAGGCGCGCACAGAGCTCCTCGAGGAGAGCGAGCTCCGCCTCGGTGTCCGTCGGGAATACGTTGACGGCGACGACGGCGGGCACGCCGAACTTTCCGATGTTCTCGATGTGCTTTTTCGAGGTTCGCCGCGCCGCGCCGCAGGGCGTCCAGATTCTCCGTGCCGAGGTCGCTCTTTGCCGCGCCGCCGTTCATCTTGAGCGCACGCACGGTGGCGACGATGACGACGGCATCGGGGGCGAGCCCCGCCAGGCGGCATTTGATGTCGAAGAATTTCTCCGCGCCGAGATCTGCACCGAAGCCCGCCTCCGTGACGACGTAGTCCGCACAGGACAGTGCCGCCTTGGTCGCTGCGACACTGCTGCACCCATGGGCGATGTTCGCGAAGGGGCCGCCGTGGATGAGGGCGGGCGTTCCCTCGATGGTCTGCACGAGGTTTGGCTTCACGGCATCCTTAAAGAGCAGGGTCAAGGCCCCCGTCGCACCGAGCTCCTCCGCGTGCACAGGGCGTCCGCCGCGCGTATAGCCGATGAGGATGCGCCCGAGGCGCCGCTTCATGTCGGCGAGATCCTCCGCCAGACAGAGGATTGCCATCATCTCCGAGGCGACGGTGATGTCAAAGCCGGACTCCCGCGGCACGCCGTGGACGCGCCCGCCGAGCCCCGTGACGACGTGGCGCAGGGCGCGGTCGTTGATGTCGAGGACGCGCTTCCACACGATGCGGTTCACGTCGAGATCGAGTGCGTTGCCCTGAAAGATGTGGTTGTCGATGAGTGCGGCGAGAAGGTTGTGCGCCGTCGTGATGGCGTGAAAGTCCCCCGTAAAGTGGAGGTTGATGTCCTCCATGGGGACGACCTGTGCATAGCCGCCGCCCGCCGCGCCGCCCTTCATGCCGAAGCAGGGGCCGAGCGACGGCTCGCGCAGGGCAACGATGGTCTTTTTGCCCTGCCGATGGAGGGCATCGGCAAGCCCGACGCTCGTCGTCGTCTTGCCCTCACCCGCGGGGGTCGGGTTGATCGCCGTGACGAGGATGAGCTTTCCCGGTTTTTCCATGGGCGCCCGCAAGGGATTCGCGCGTCAGCTTTGGCCTTTGTACCTGCCGTACGGCTCGATCGTATCCGCATCAATGCCCAGTGTGGCCGCAATTTCTGTAATGGGGCGAAGTTTGGCTTCGCGCGCGATTTCGACATCGGATTTCATGACGTATCCTCCTTAGTGGTTAGGGGTTCTGCGCTTTGGCTGCCTGTACTACATTCTCCATCAGCATGGCGACGGTGAGAAGTCCGACACCGCCCGGCACGGGCGTGATCGCCCCCGCGACAGCCGCTGCGGCGTCAAAGTCCACGTCGCCGACGAGCTTCTTCGGCGCGATGCGGTTGATGCCGACGTCGATCACCGTCGCGTCCTCTTTCACCATGTCCGCCGTGACAAAGCGCGGCCGCCCGACCGCGGCGACGAGGATGTCCGCCGTGCGCGCGATCGCGGCAAGGTTCTGCGTGCGCGAGTGACAGATCGTCACGGTTGCGTTGCGTTCGAGGAGGAGATGCGCCATGGGTTTTCCGACGATGTTGCTGCGCCCGATGATGACGGCGTGCGCCCCCTCGATGGGGATGCCCGCGTAGTCGAGCATACGGATGCAGCCCGCCGGTGTGCAGGGGCGCAGTCCCGGTGCGCCGAGCACCAGATGTCCGACGTTGACGGGATGGAAGCCGTCCACGTCCTTGCGCGGGTCGATATGGGAGAGGATCTCCTCCTCGTCCTCCGCGATCTGCGCGGGCAGCGGCAGCTGCACGAGGATGCCGTGTACCTCCGGATCGACGTTCAGCTCCTCGATGCATGCGAGGAGCTCCTCCTTCGTCGTCTCGGCGGGGAGGGCGATGTGGTCAGAGCGGATGCCGAGCTCCTCGCATGTCCGCTGCTTGTTGCGGACGTAGACCTCGGAGGCGGGGTCGCTGCCGACGATGATGACGGCAAGGCGCGGCAAGACGCCCGCCGCTTTTCAGCTCTGCGACGCCGCGTGCGGCATCTTCCTTTATCCGTGCGGCAAATTCCTTGCCCGAAAGAATCCGTGCCATCATGCTCTCCCTTTATACCATATAGCTGATCCACGTAAAGACGAAAATCGCAATCGAGACGATGCCATTGCGCATGAAGTACACCTGCGTCACGCGTGAGAAGTCCGTCGGCCCTGCGATGCGGTGCTGGTAGACGAGTGTCGCTGCTGCAATCGCGACGCCGATGAAGTACGGCCAGTGCAGATGCATCATCGCGCCGAGGGCGATAAAGAGCAGGATCGAGAGAACGTGCATTGCCCGCGCGATCTGGAATGCGCCGCGTGCACCGAACGACACCGCGAGGGAGTGGAGTCCCTGACTGCGGTCAAACGCCTCGTCCTGCGCCCCGTACATCGCGTCGAACGCAGCGATCCAGAGGGCGACCGCGAGAAAGAGCACGAGCATCGGCAGCTCGATTTTCCCGCTGACCGCAACCCAGCCGCCCGCTGGCGCCATGCCAATGGCGATGCCGAGAAAGAGATGTACCCATCCTGTCACGCGCTTCATGTACGGGTAGATGAGGAAGGGCACAGCGGCGAACGGCAGGAGACGGATGCAGACCGGATGCACCTGCAGCACGGCGAAGATAAGCACAAGGAGGCACACGCCGATAAAGACGAGCGCCTCCTTCTTCGTGACGCGCCCCTGCACCATCGCACGGTAGGCGAGGCGGGGCTGCTGCTTGTCATACTTTAGATCGGCGAGGTTGTCGAGGGCGAGTGCCGCCGACCGTGCCGCCGTGATGGCGAGCACGACCCAGCCGAGCGTCCCGAGCGGCGGATCGCCGCCTGCGGCGAGGAGTGCCCCCATGAGGGCAAACGGCAGAGAGAACACGGTATGGTGAAACGCTGTGTTGTTCATATGCGCCCGCAGGCGCTCCATCCACCAGCTCAATCCAGACCGAACTCCTTCCACCGCGCCGTCACGCGCTCCGTGATCTCCTTCGACATCGTGATCTCATCCGGCCACTCACGCGCATGGCCTTCCTCCGGCCACGTCTTCGTCGCGTCGATGCCGAGCTTCGACCCCCACTTTGCCATGGGCGAGGAGTGGTCGAGCACATCGAGCGGTCCCTGCACGATCTCGAGGTCATATTTCGCGTCGATGTTGTTAAAGACGCGCCACCAGACTTCCTTCATGTCCTGCACATTGACGTGGGCGTCCACGACGATGATCATCTTCACGTTCATCATCTGTCCCATGCCCCAGAGCGCGTGCATGACCTTGCGCGCGTGCATCGGGAATTGCTTCTTGATGGAGACGACGACACAGTCGTGGAACACGCCCTCGAGCGGCATGTTGACATCGACGACCTCGGGCAGCATCTGCTTCAAGAGCGGCAGGAAGATGCGCTCCGTCGCCTTCGCGAGGAAGCAGTCCTCCATCGGCGGGCGTCCGACGACCGTCGCGGCGTAGATGGGATCCTTACGGTGCGTGATCGCCGTGATGTGAAAGACGGGATAGTCGTCTGCGAGGGAGTAGTAGCCCGTGTGGTCGCCGAACGGCCCCTCGCGGCGCATCTCGTCCGTATCGACATAGCCCTCGAGGATGATCTCCGCCGTCGCGGGCACCTCAAGATCGACCGTAACGCACTTCACGAGTTCGACCGATTTATGCCGGAGGAACCCCGCAAAGACCATCTCGTCGATGTCGCGCGGCAGCGGTGCCGTCGCCGCATAGGTCACGACGGGATCCGTGCCGATGGCGACGGCCGCCTCGATGCGTTTGCCGCCCTGCGCCTTCATCGCGCGGAAGTTCTCCGCCCCGTTCTTGTGGATATGCCAGTGCATCCCTGTCGTGCGGCTGTCGTACTTCTGCAGGCGGTACATGCCGACGTTGCGCTTGCCCGTCTCGGATTCTTCGTAAAGACGAGCGGCAGCGTCACAAAGGGGCCGCCGTCATCCGGCCAGCACTTCAGAATGGGGATCTCGTCAAGATTCGGGTTCTCCGTCTCGATGACTTCCTGACATGGTGCATTTTTCACGTACTTCGGGAAATTGATCGCCTTGCGCGCCATCGGGATGAGCGTCATGAGGTTCATCTTGTTCTGCAGGGAGATGTGCGGGATCTTTAGGATCTCCGTCAGCTCATCGGCCACGTCGTCGAGCTTCTCCACGCCGAAGGCGAGTGCCATGCGCTCATAGCTGCCGAACGCATTCATGAGGACGGGCATCTTTGACCCCTTTACATTCTCAAAGAGCAGGGCAACGTTCTCCGCGCCCTCACGCTTCGAGATGCGGTCCGTGATCTCCGTGATCTCGAGCTCCGGGTCAACCTCCGCCGTGATGCGGCGGAGCAGCCCGCGCTCCTCAAGTGCCGCGATGTATTCGCGCAGATCCTTATATGCCAAGGTGTCCCCTCCTAATATATCGTGTTTCTTCTGCGTAACGTGTCCGCCAATCTCCTATTTTCGGAGGATAAAGCGGACGATCAAATACCCCACGCCGTAGAGCGCAATCATCGGCACAGCGATCATCGACTGCGTGAAGACATCGGGTGTCGGTGAGATCACAGCCGCGATGACGAACGAGAGAAAGATGACGATGCGCGCGTACTTGCTCAGGAATTTTGACGTGATAAAGCCCAGTTTCCCAAGAATCGTAATGACGAGCGGCAGCTCAAAGACAAAAGCCGAACGGCAGGACGAACATGATGACGAACTCAAAATACCGATTGACGGAAAAAGAGTGCCTCCAGTTCATCGTTGCCGAACCCCTTGAAGAACATGATTGCCGCAGGGAAGACGAGGAAGAACGAGAATGCCAGCCCGAGGAAGAAGAGCACCACCGAGACGGGGACAACGATGGCGAGCACCATGCGTTCTGACGGGTGTGAGCGCGGGCAGAAAAAGCGCCAGACGTGATAGAAGATCACGGGCAGCGCAAGAAGGAAGCCCACGACGACGGCGATCTTGATGTAGGTAAAAAAACGCCTCGGCGGGCTGCATATAGTAGAGTTTTTCCGACCGGCAGGGTCAGATAGTGCATGATGTCGCCGATGAAGTAGTAGCCGACCGCCGAGCCGACAGCGACGGCGAGCAGGCACTTGATGAGCCGCGAACGCAGCTCGGTCAGATGCGCGATGAGCGACATGCTGCCGTCATCATCCTGCGGCGCGCCTGCGTCCTCCGGCGGCAGCGGCTTGACCCCCGTTTCCGCACCGCAGGCACCGACGTCTCTTCGGCCGGGGGCGTCCCCGCGCCGTCCGCTTTCATTTCCTCTGCCATGGATCAGATCTTTTCCTCTTTTTTTGCATTCTCGGGCAGCTGCTTCGTCTCATGCGTCACGTTGATCTCCGCCGGCGGCTCGTCCTTTGCACTATTTGCCGACTTAAACTCCTTGATGCTCTTGCCAAGCGCCTTCCCGATGTCGGGGAGACGGCCGGGACCAAAGACAACGAGGCCGATGATCAAAATAAGTACGAGTTCGGGAACGCCCAATCCAAACATAATATCCTCCTAAACCATGCCGTTCGGCACAATATCATCGTGATGTTCTGCGCAGCCGTATTGGGGAAGCTCAGTGATCCTAGACTGCTTCGTCTCCGCGGCCTTCTGCTCGGCGCGGTGTGCCTCAACCGCAGCAGCTGCGGTCTCCGCCGTCGGCGAGGTCGCCGCCGGCGCGGGAGCACTCTGCTGTGCTGCCGCCGGTGCAGCCGGCTCTGCTGCCACTGGTGCAGCCTGCTGCGCCGTCGGTGCTGCGGCAGGCTGCGGCTGTGCCGCCGTATTCTGTGCGGGCGGTGCAGGCGGCGGATCAGGTGTGTTGATCGCTGTCGTCAACGCATTTGACGCCTTGCGGAACTCGCGCAGTCCCTTGCCCAGCGTCCGCCCCATCTCGGGCAGCTTTCCCGGGCCGAAAACAATCAGCCCCACGATCAAGATCAATACCAGCTCCGGTGCACCGATGCCGAACATAATACATCCTCCTGTATGCGTACATCAGGGTACGCATGACGAAACCCCCAACGCTGTCAGCTTAAAACTCTCTCCGACCGATAAAGTCCGCCGCCATGAGGCAGGTCTCACGAATCCGCGGGTCAAGGCTCGCAGGCAGCGCCGCTTTAGCGCGCGCCAGATAGGCATCCGCCTGTTCCTGCGCATAGTCCAGCCCATCCGAGGCACGCACGAGTGCGAGCGCACGCGCGACCTCCTCTGACGATTTCTTCGGATTCGTAATGAGTGCCGCGAGCTCCTCCCGTTCCCCCGCACCAAGCACGGAGAGCGCACGGATGACGGGCAGCGTCACATAGCCCTGTGCGAGGTCATGTCCTGCGGGTTTTCCGATGTCCTCGGAGCTGCGGCGGAAGTCGAGCAGGTCGTCCGTGATCTGGAACGCCATGCCGATATCGCGGCCGTACTCCGCCATCTGTGCCGTATCGGCAGGGCTCATCCCGCCGATGAAGCCGCCGAGCTCACAGCAGATCTCAAGGAAGTCCGCCGTCTTCTTACGGATGCGCTCATAGTAGGCATCCTCCCCCGTGGGGATCTGGTAGACCGTATGATCCTGCAGAATCTCGCCCTCGCTCAGCGTGCAGACCAGATGCGCCAGCTTGACGTAGACGGACGAGTCATAGCCCTCCTCCGCGACGAGCTTGAACGCGCGCGCAAAGATATAGTCACCGCTCAGGATGGCAATCTGGTTGCCCCACTTCGCATTCGTCGTCTCAGCACCGCGTCGCGTATCCGCCTCGTCGATCACATCGTCGTGTACGAGGGATGCCGTGTGGATCAACTCGAGCGCCACAGCCACGGGCATCGCACGCGCACGGTCAAACGAGGCTCCGCCGCGTGCTGCCAGCAGGAAGAGCGCAGGACGCAGCCGCTTGCCCCCCGAGGAGACAAGGTGCATCCCGATATCTGTGATGAGCGGCGTCTCGGAGACAATCGCCTCCTCAAGCGCAGGCTCAAATGCTGCGAGATCCTCCTGTATGACATCAAACATGTCGCTTTTCAACGTTCTACCACCTACATTCGACGCCGCACAGAGCGTCGCTTTCCATCCATTGTGACACAGACAAATCTCCTCACATTTTAACATATTGCATCTATAGCGTCAAAATTATTTCTGTCATGAAAAAAAGGCGCAGTGCCCCGCGCCTTTGGATGATGATAAAACAATCCCGTTCTTTTTTACTTCCCCAGCAGGGCGACCAGACGCCGCGCCGCCTCCTCGGTGTCCTCGGGTGAGCCGAAGGTCGAGAAACGGAAATAGCCCTCGCCCGCGCTGCCGAACCCCTCACCCGGCGTGCCGATGACCTGAATCTCATGCAGGAGGTAGTCGAAGAACGCCCAGCTCCCCATGCTCTTCGGGCACTGCATCCAGATGTAGGGCGCATTCTTGCCGCCGCAGTACCATATCCCGAGCGTATCGAGCGCCGCCATCAGATGCGCCGCGTTCTTCTTGTATACGCGGATATTCTCATGGATCTCGCGCTGGCCTTCCTCCGTAAAGACCGCCGCCGCGCCCTTTTGCAGGATGTAGGAGACACCGTTCGTCTTGGTCGTGCGGTTGCGCACCCACATCGCATTCAGCGAGAGGCCGCCGCGCATGAGCTCCTGCGGGATGACCGTATAGCCGAAGCGCGTCCCCGTAAAGCCCGCCGTCTTGGAGAGGGAGCAGATCTCAATGGCGCAGGTCTTTGCGCCCTCGATCTCAAAGATGCTGTGCGGGATCTCCTCATCCTCGATGAACGCCTCGTAGGCGGCATCAAAGAGGATGATCGCATCGGTTTTGTTCGCGTAATCCACCCATGCTTTCAGATGCGCACGTGAGAAGACTGCGCCCGTCGGATTGTTCGGCGAGCAGATGTAGATGATGTCGGCATGCACGGACGGGTCGGGCAGTGCCAGGAAGCCATCCTCGCGGCTCGATGCGACATGGATGATCTCGTTGCCTGCAATAATGTTCGCATCGACGTAGGCAGGATATGCGGGCTCCATGATGAGAACGCGCTGATCTCTGCCGAGGATGTCGAGGATGTCGCCCAGCTCATCGCTCGCACCGCTCGAGACGAACACATCCTCGGGCGCCAGCTGCACGCCGCGCTGCGCATAGTACGCCGCGATCGTCGCGCGCAGCTCCGGTGCGCCGCACTCGGGCATATAGCCGTGAAAGCTCTCCTGCACCGCCTGATCGTCCACGGCGTGATGCAGTGCGTCGATGACCGTGCGGCAGAGCGGCAGGGACACATCGCCGATGCCCATGCGGTAGAGATGCGTACCGGGATGTTCGGCGAGATACGCCTTGGTCTTCTGCGCAATGTTGTAGAACAGGTAGGAGTCCTTCAACTTGCTGTAGTTCATATTCGGTGTCATGCTATCCCTCTTTCCATAGTTTTCCATGCGTACCGATTCTACTCGCTTTTTCCCCATTGCGCAAGTGCCATGCCCGATGTACGGAACATCTGTACCATGACATCATACGCACAAGCGCGAGGATTCGTCCATAACTTTTATCACAGAACCAACATCTCCAGATGTATACAGGTGTGCAAATTGACTTCTCATTTCATCTATGATAGTCTATGCCCCACGTCCATCAGTACAGGACATTACTCCTATATAATAGGAATCGTTTTCAGAAAGGGTTGTTGGATATGGAACGGGAAGGATCGGTCAGGATCCCCGCAGGCTGTGCGATTGCCGCACTCATCTCCAAGGAGGGGCGCATGATCCCAGGCGATGTCATCATCCGCGGAATCGCGACGATGCATGACCGCTCCAACGGGCTCGGCGGCGGGTTCGCGGCGTACGGCATCTATCCGGAGCATCGGGATCAGTACGCCCTGCACATCTTCTTTGACAGCAAGGATCGCCGCAGCGTCTGCGAGGGGATTCTGCGCGAGAGCTTTGAGGTCGTCCGCGCAGAGCGCATCCCCACGCGCAAGATTCCTGCCATTACGGACGAGCCGATGATCTGGCGGTACTTCGTCTCCCCTCTGCGCTCGGTGCTCGCCGCCGCGCAGCAGGACGAGGAGGAGTACATGGTGCGTACCGTCACGAAGCTCAATGCGGAGCTTTCGGGCTGCTACGTCTTTTCCTGCGGGAAGAACATGGGCATCTTCAAGGCGGTCGGCTTCCCCGAGGACGTCGGCACGTTCTACCGCCTCGATACGTACGAGGCCTACTCCTGGACGGCGCACGGCAGATATCCGACCAATACGCCGGGCTGGTGGGGCGGCGCGCATCCGTTCGGCCTTCTCGACCGCACGATCGTACACAACGGCGAGATCTCGTCCTACGATGCCAACCGCCGCTTTCATCGAGATGTACGGCTACAAATGCACCCTGCAGACGGACACGGAGGTCATCACCCTACATCGCCGATTTCCTGCTCCGCCGGCAGAAACTCTCACTCCATGAGCTCGCGGCCGTCATCGCTGCGCCGTTCTGGGATACGATCGCGCGCAAAGACCCGGCGGCGCAGAAGATCCACACGTATCTGCGCACGGTCTTTGCGGGGCTGCTCATCACGGGGCCCCTTCTCCATCATCCTCGGCTACACGGGCGGCATGATGGCGCTGAACGACCGCCTGAAGCTGCGCTCGATGGTGACCGGCAGCAAGGATGACTGCGTCTACATCGCGAGTGAGGAGGCCGCCATCCGTGCCATGGAGCCGGATGCCGAGAATATCTACGCGCCGCCGGCGGCGAGCCGTTTATCGTCAACGTAAAAGAGGGTGTTTCTAAATGAGTCTGAACTATCTGTACCCCCGCGTTTGAAGTGCTGCGTCACCCCCGCTGCACAAAGTGCCGCCTCTGCGAAAAGGAGTGCTCCAACAAGGTGCACCACTACGACGCGACACTAAAGGTCATGGTCGCCGACGACGAGAAATGTGTGAACTGCCATCGCTGCGTCTCGATCTGCCCCGTCAAGGCACTCAAGATTGCACGCACCAACTGCACCTACCGCGACGATGACAACTGGACGAACCAGACCATCAAGGAGATCTACAAGCAGGCGGAGAGCGGCGGCATCCTGCTGTCCTCCATGGGCAGTCCGAAGCGCATGCCGATCTACTGGGATCGCCTTCTCATCAACGCCTCGCAGGTGACGAATCCCCCCATCGATCCGCTGCGTGAGCCGATGGAGACACGCGTGTTCCTCGGGAAAAAGCCGAACGCCATCGTCCGCGACGCCGCGGGGCGCATCGACACGTCGAATCTCGCCCCGCAGCTTGAGCTGTCCATGCCCGTCATGTTTGCGGCGATGAGCTACGGTGCCATCAGCTACAACGCGCACAAGAGCCTTGCGATGGCGGCGCAGCGGCTCGGCATCTACTACAACACGGGCGAGGGCGGTCTGCACGAGGATTTCTACGCCTACGGCGACAACACGATCGTACAGGTCGCATCGGGACGTTTCGGCGTGCACGAACGCTACCTCAACGCGGGTGCCGCCATCGAGGTCAAGATGGGACAGGGCGCAAAGCCCGGCATCGGCGGGCATCTGCCCGGTACAAAGAGCATCGGCGACGTGTCACGTACGCGCATGATCCCCGAGGGCTCGGACGCGATCTCGCCCGCACCGCATCACGACATTTACTCGATCGAGGATCTGCGCCAGCTCGTTTACTCCCTGAAGGAGGCGACCAACTACACCGTGCCGATCATCGTCAAGGTCGCAGCGGTGCACAACATCGCTGCCATCACGAGCGGCATCGCGCGCAGCGGCGCGGACATCATTGCCATCGACGGGTTCCGCGGCGGCACGGGGGCTGCGCCGACACGCATCCGCGACAATGTCGGCATCCCCATCGAACTTGCCCTCGCAGCATGCGACAAGCGTCTGCGCGAGGAGGGCATCCGCAACGATGTCTCCCTCGTCGTCGGCGGAAGCATTCGCTCGGCGGCCGATGTCATCAAGGCGATTGCGCTCGGCGCTGACGCCCTGCTATGTCGCCACGGCGGCGCTCATGGCGCTCGGCTGTCACCTCTGCCGCAGCTGCCAGATCGGCCGCTGCAACTGGGGCATCGCCACGCAGGATCCTGCGCTCGTCAAGCGTCTGAACCCCGACGAGGGCAGTCAGCGTCTCGTCAATCTCATGACCGCATGGCGGCACGAGATCAAGGAGATGCTCGGCGGCATGGGCATTAACTCCATCGAGGCGCTGCGCGGCAACCGCCTCATGCTGCGCGGCATCGGTCTCACGGAGAAGGAACTTGAGATTCTCGGCGTCGCGCACGCAGGCGAATGAGGGAGGGCGAACGATATGATTTCTATTGATGCAGACCATCTGGATCACAAAGGCACTCAACGACCGCCTGCGCGGCATCAAGGCGCCGGTGCAGCTGACGAACTGCTGTGGGCAGCGGTTCATCGCGGCGGGCATGGCGCCCGTCTCCCTCTCGATCACGGGCGTGCCCGGCAACGCGCTGGGCGCCTATCTGAACGGCGGAAAAATCGTCGTGCACGGCAACGCACAGGACGCCGTCGGCGACACGATGAACGACGGCACGATCATCGTCCACGGCAGCATCGGCGACGCGGCGGGCTACGCCATGCGCGGCGGGAAAATCTACGTCAAGGGGAACGCGGGCTACCGCGCGGGCATCCACATCAAGGCGTATGAGGACAAGTCGCCGACCATGATCATCGGCGGTACGTGCGGCAGCTTCCTCGGCGAGTATCAGGCAGGCGGCACGATTATCGTCCTCGGCCTGACGGCACAGGAAAGGCCTATCGTCAGCAATTTCCCCTGCACGGGGATGCACGGCGGGACGATGTTCCTGCGCGGCAGCTGCGACGCGATCCGCTTCCCGCAGAGCGTTGAGGTGTCGCGGGCGGACGCAGAGGACATCGCCGCGATCGACGAGCGGCTGACGGAGTTCTGCACGATTTTCAGCTATGACAAGAACGTGGTCATGGAGGAAGGCTTTCACGAAAGATCGTCCCGAGCAGCAGCAATCCATACAAGGCACTCTATGTGACGAACTAAGGAAGCACTGATAAAATGAGCTATGCCAGATTGGCGTAGATTTTTTGTACGATTGAGGCAGCAAACCAGACGCATAGCAGCGATATGATGGTTGTGCCGAACGTATCAGCGAGACAGAAAAGACGTTGTACGGGCTAAAAACTTCAGTGCTGAACGTCTTTTTGAGTACAGTGCCCCTTCCCCTGAAACGCCCTCAGTAACGATAAAAGCCGTCTACCTGTCGTACAAGCTGCGAAGCGCGCTTTGACAAGTCAGCGCTAGCGTCCCATGTTTACGTTGAACTGGACGAGCACAGCGATCACTGGCGCAAACGAGGTAGTCGCGTGGAGTATGCCGTCTCCTCTTTCTATCATTTACTTCTTCTGCAATATCAGCGCACTCCCCCACGGCGCGCTCCGACCCGTCCGAGGGGGAGTTCAGCACATCCCCATCCGCATAAATCTCCGAGGAGCCGCCACCGTCCAGATTGATCGCGTCGCGCACGCCGAATTGCACGAGCAGATCGGCGAACTCCGTCAGCGTCAGCCCATGACTGTGCGACTGCCGCCCATCGACGACGGCAAAGAGGATATTCCCCTTCTGCGTCACACCGACCGCCGTACGCGGTGCACGCCCGTAGCGGATGTCACCCGGGAACTGCTCCTCGCCCGCCGTCACGTGGACACTGCCATTCTCGACAAGGCGTGGCCCCGCACCGAGCACCTGCACGGCACGATTCCACGGCTCCCCCAGATCCTCCGTCAGCACGGCGGGATCACCCACGCGCACGCCTGCTGCAGCGAACGCATCCATCGACGTGCCGTGCACCGAGACGACATAGCCATCGGACGGGATCAGCGAATCATTCGTATGGATCTCCGCCACGCGCCCATTGCGAACGACATACTCAAGGCCATACGGATTCGTCCCCGTCGATCGACCATAGGCGCGGTTGTAGATGATGAGGTTGTCCTCGCCGCGCTCGGCGTTGACCCCTGAGACAGGCAGGCTCGTCTGATCGAGCTTCACCATGCCGTTATAGGATACCGTACCGAACACAAAGGAGTTATCGGGCATCACGCCAAAGGAACTGCGGTCAAAATACGTACTGCTCACGACCGTCCCATCGATCTTCGTGATGCCGATGAGCTCTCCGCTCAGTGCAAAATAGGAGGCGTTGATCGCCGCCGCCGCATTCGTGTCCCTGTGCGATGCCGCTCACCGTCTGCCGCCCCGGGATAACGCCGCGGGCAAGCGCGGGGCGCACGCGATAACGTGCGGGATCCGCCTCGATAAAGTACGCCGTCACCTGCCCATCCTCATCGGCATAGACGTACTCCCGCTGCGTCAATCCCTCTGCGAGCTGCTTCTCCTCCATGCGGGGCAGCTCTGCCTTTGCGGGGGGCGCATCCGTATCCGCAGGCGGTACGGACGGACGCGGCACGCTCGCATGCCGCTGCGCAGTCAATGCACCTTTCGGTGCAACATCGACGAAGATACGGAATGGATTCGTCAGATTCCCAATGGAATAATCCATCCCCTTCGCCAGTGCAACGGTCACATAGAAATGCCCGTGATGCCGCTCGTAGGAAATCGCCTCAATGCGAGATGTCCGCACAGCGATACGCTTGAAGAGCGCCGTATCCACATCGGCAAAATCGAGGGTGAGGGAACGCCCGTCGTCGGAGGGACGCGCCTGATAGAGCGGCATCTCCGAGAGATCGAAGACGATGCGGTCACGCGCCGTCGTGCTCGAGGAACGCAGTCCCGTCAGGGATGCTGCTGCCGCTGCATAGGAGGACAGCGCCACGAGGACGGCGACGGCGAGGACAGAGACTTTCTTAAAAAATTTCATTGATAACTCCACATTCATTCCAATGAATACAACAGAAAAGGGGATGCTGTTCCAGCTCCCCTTTTTTATTACTCTCTCATCTCTTGCGGATGGTCGGCGACAGCTGTTTCATCATCATGTCTGCAAGACCGATGCCGCCGCTCTTTGCGGCCTGATTCATCAGCTCCGTGTCGCGCATATCCTCGAAAATCTTGATCGCGTTTGACTTCTTCCCAAAGAGATCGCTCTCGGGTACAGTCGCGCGCATCTGCTTATACATCATGCTGAGGAACATCGCCTCGAACCCTTCGCACGCCTCGCGCAGCTTCTTCTGCTGCAGCTCGTCCGCCGTCATGGGATTCTTTGGCACGTAGCCCGTCTGCGCGGTCTCGCTCGTGCGGCTCTGCACGGCATCTGCCTTGCGCTGCAGCTCATCGAGCGTCGCCTTGAACGACTTCCCCTCGGCGCTCATGCGCGCCGCATCATAGGAGGTCTGTGCCGCGTTGCCGAGCAGTGAACCATCCCCGATTGGCTGTATGGTCATATCACCGTCTCCCTGTTATACAATATCCAGCTCGGCGTGCAGTGCACCTGCCGCCTTCATCGCCTGTAAAATCGAAATTGTGTCGCGCGGCGTCGCACCGACCGTGTTGAGTGCGCCGACGATGTCGCTGACGTTTGTCGTCGCCGGCAGAACAATCGTATTCCCCTTTGTCTCCGACGCCTGAACATCGGGGCTGTCTGTCACGACGGTATTGCCGTAGCTGAACGGTCCCGGCTGCGAGACATCGGGATTTCCCTGGATACGGATGGTCAGCCCGCCCTGCGTGATCGCACACGCATCGACGGAGACATCGCCGCCCATGATGATCGTTCCCGTACGCTCGTTGACCACAACGCGCGCGATGTTGTCGGGACGTACCGGCAGATCCTCGATCGAGGCGACAAAGCCGACCACGTTGCCGCGATAGTACGAGGGCACGGCAACATCCACACGCCCCGGGTTCGTCGCCTGGGCAATGTTCCCGTACTGCGCATTGATGGCGCCTGCGACGCGTGCCGCCGTCGTGAAGTCCGACTTTGCGATGGAGAGCGCGATATGCCCATCCGTGCCGATGTCATCCTCCACCGTGCGCTCGACGATGCCCGCATTCACGGCGATACCAACCGTCGGGAATGCCTTCGTCGTGCTGCTGCCGCCGCTCGATGCGGAGAAGCCACCCGTAGAGACTGCGCCCTGTGCCACGACGTAGACCTCGCCGTTGCCCGCTCGCAGCGGTGTCTGGAGGAGCGTTCCGCCGCGCAGGCTCTTCGCGTCACCGATGGAGGAGACCGTCACATCGAGGCTGTCGCCCTCGCGTACGAACGGCGGAAGCGTCGCCGTCACCATGACGGCAGCCACGTTCTTCAGCTTGATGGACGACGCATTGACATTGATGCCGTAGCTGACAAGCATATTGGCGATGGACTGCACCGTCTCGCCCGAGCTCGAGCCGTCGCCCGTCCCCTCAAGTCCGACGACAAGACCATAGCCCATGAGCTGGTTGCTGCGCACGCCCTGCACTTTCGTGATGTCCTTGATGCGCGTCACGGCGGAATCCGCCGCGGCAACGCCCGGCAGAGCCCCGATGAGGAGCGCAAGGAGGAGCAGAAGGACGGATATTTTCTTCATAAAGAGCGCCTCCCGTCAGAAGAGAATATTGAAGATCTGCGTGAGGATGCCCTGCCGCTGCTTCGCGTTGAGCGGTCCCTTGCCGTCAAAGCGCACGGTGGCATCCGCGACACGCGTCGAGAGCACCGTATTCGATGCGGAGATGTCCTCGGGGCGGCAGACGCCGCGGAACGTGATCTTATGCTCGTTGCGGTTCTGCCATATCGACTGCGTTCCCTCGAGGACGAAGTTGCCCGCCGGCGTGATCTCTGAGATCGTGACGGTGACATTGCCCGCAACACGATTCGTCGCCGAGGCGGATCCCTTTGCGGTGAACTTATCCGAGCCGCTCGCCGATGCCGCCTGGAGGAAATCGAAAATGCCGATGCCGCCGCCGAGCTTCACCGAGCCGCTCTTCTCGTTCGAGCTGTTGCGCGTCGCCGAGGTCGTCGTTGACTCGCTGATGACGATGGTCACGATGTCGCCGACGTTCGATGCCCGGTGGTCGGTGAACACGGACTTCGTCGTGTAGCCATTGGCGTTTTTCCACAGGGATTCCGCCGCTGCGGTCGGTGCAAAACTCGCCGCCGCAAGCGTAGCGGCGAGCACGCCCGCTAGCCATTTTTCTTTACGCATGATGAACTCCTTATGGAACTCTCTCTATCCTGCTGCAGATCATGCAATAATCTGAACCGTCTTCTCGTCGATCACACGCCCGCGCATGATCTTCCCCGATCGTGCGTTGCGCACGCGGATCACATAGCCGATGCGTCCTGCCTCCAGTGCTACGCCCTCTGCGCGGATCGTGATGCCGCCGCTCTCCGCGACGAGCGTCACGGGACTGCCCGCAGTCAGGACGCGCGGCATCGCGAGGAGGGTCGGCGTGATGACCGTGCCCTTGCGGATGTAGCGTCCCGCGACACGTCCCGCGAGACGGTCAAAGTCCGTGACCGTCGTCTCAGGCAGGGTATCCACCGCGCTCTCCTCGACGTGCGCATTGGCGGGCGTGATCGCCTCGTCCATGCGAATGTCCGTCATTGCGACGAGCACATGGTCATAGACCGTGACCTGATAGTAGCACGCGGCGCGCCGCTGCAGCACACCGTCCACATAGACGGTAATGGCGGCGGGGAACTCCCGCCCATAGGGAACACCGCGCGGGAAGGCGACGACGGCCGTCACCTCGCCTGCCGGCAGACGCATCGTCCCCGCCCGGTGCTGGAGATGCACCTCATGGCGGCGCGTCTCGCCGACCGCGGCGAGCTGCTCCTCGATCTTCTGCTGCGCGAGCTCCGCAAGCTGTGCGGCGGAGAGGACGTTCGGGAAGCGGACGTCCTGCCCGTCCCCATAGGAGGCAGCAAGTACCGTACCCGTCCACAAAAAAGCGAATAAGCCACTCCATAGGAATAGAATGGCTGTAAAAATTCTGTGCCGAATCAACGCTTCAGCTGGTTCGCGATCTCCAACATCGAATCGGAGGTCGTGATCGCCTTGGAGTTGGACTCGTACGCACGCTGGGAGACGATCATGTTGACCATTTCCTCCACGATCTGCACGTTGCTCATCTCGAGCGTGCCCTGCGTCAGCGTCCCTGCACCGTCCTCGCCCGGGTTCGACTCAATCGCCTCGCCCGATGCATCGGAGACGACGAAGAGATTCTTGCCGACGGACGTCAGCCCTGCGGGGTTGACAAAGCGGGCAAGCGTGATCTGTCCCGCCTCCTGCTGCTGGTTCTGCCCTGCCTCGCGGTAGGAGACACGTCCATCGCCGGAGATCGTGATGGAGTCCAGCGGTGCATTCTGACCGATCGTAATGCCGTCGGCGAGCAGGTAGCCGTCCGTCGTGACCATGCGGCGGTCGCTGTCGAGCTTCCATGTGCCGTCACGCGTGTACGCAGTCGTCCCGTCGGGCATCGTAACGCGGAAGAATCCCCTCGCCCTGGATGCCAATGTCGGTCGGGTTGTCCGTCGTCTGAAGTGCGCCCTGCGTAAAGACGCGCTGGGTCGCCGCCAAGCGCGTGCCAAGTCCGATCTGCAGTGCCGTTGGGTACTGCGAATCCGCGCCGTTCCGTGCGCCCGCCTCACGGAGCGTCTGGTAGACAAGATCCTGGAACTCGGCGCGTACCTTCTTGCCGCCGTAGGTGTTGACGTTGGCAATATTGTGCGCGACGACATCCATCTGGGACTGCTGCGCCTTCATGCCGGACGCCGCAGACCAAAGTGCTCGCATCATAGTCGATGTCCCCCTCCAAGAATTTTGGATGACAGTTTACTCACTTTTATATCGGAAGTTTTGATGATATTCTTAAGTATTTTTAACTCGTACGTCCGACATCGTTGACTGCCTTGTCGAGCAGGGCATCCTGCGTCTGCACAGCCTTTGACCCCGCCTCATAGACGCGGTAGTTGTTGATGAGCTCGACCATCTCCGTGACGACGCTCGTGTTCGACATCTCGAGCATCCCCTGCTCAATGACGCCCGTCGCCTGCTGCGGCTGTGCCCCAGGCTGAGGTTTATAGAGGTTGTCGCCCTCCTTGATGACCGCCTTTTCCTCATCGAACTGGACGAAGCCGAGCTGCGCGATCTGTCTGCCGTTCGCATAGATGCGCCCGTCGCTCGACACCGTCACGTTTCGCGCATCGGCGGGAATCGTGATCGGCTGTCCCTGCGGCGAGAGCACGGCCTGTCCGCGCACGTTCTGAAGCTGTCCCGTGGAGGAGCGATAGAAGCTGCCGTCGCGCGTATAGCGCTGTCCCTGCGGCGTATCAATGATGAAATACCCCTGCCCCGAGATGCCGAAGTCGTAGGTGTTTCCCGTCGTCTGGAGCGCGCCCTGAATGTGATCGGTCGCGATCTCGTCCACGGCGGAGCCGAGGCCGAGCGTGCCGACGATCGGCGCACCCGAGCGGATGCGGAACCCCTTAAAGCTCGTCACATCCGTGTCTGCTGAGTGGTCATTGATGCGGCGCAGCAGCATCGGCTCGAACTCACGCACTGCCATATCGTCGCGCTTGTAGCCCGTCGTCGCGGCGTTGGCGAGGTTGTTCGCGATCATATCCGTGTGCTTCGTCTCTGTAATCATGCCGGAGGCGGCGATATAGAGTCCTCTCCACATAGCGTTTCCCTCTTTTCCCGAACGAAATATACTCTCCTATGTTAATTTCGCTGTAAATTTCGTTTTCCCTCTATTTATTTATTTCTTACGTCCAAACGATGTGTTCGTCGCCTTGCCGTCGAATTTATCGAAAATATCGAGTGCCTTGCCGCAGCCGAGGGCAACGCAGGACATGGGGTCATCGGCGACAATCGTCGGCGTCCCCGTCTCGCGCAGGATGAGCTCCGCCATGCCGTAGAGCAGGGCGCCGCCGCCCGTCAGAACGATGCCGCGATCCATGATGTCGGCGGCGAGTTCCGGCGGTGTCTCCTCGAGCACCTTTTTCACGCAGTCCACAATGCGCATGACCGAGGTCTCGATGGCGGACGACGCCTGCGCCGTGGAGATGGTAATGTTCTTCGGCAGCCCCGAGAGGAGGTCGCGGCCGCGGATCTCCATCTGCTCGCGCCGCGCTCGCCGTATACGCCGCGCCGACGCGGATCTTGATCTCCTCCGCCGTGCGCTCGCCGATGAGCAGGTTGAACTCGCGTTTGACATAGTCGATGATGTCCTCATCGAAGGTATCGCCCGCGACGCGGATGCTCGCGCTCGTCACAACGCCGCCGAGACTGATGACGGCGATGTCCGAGGTGCCGCCGCCGATGTCGACGACCATCGAGACCCTGCGCCTCCACGATGTCAAGTCCCGCGCCCATCGCCGCTGCGAGCGGCTCCTCGATGAGCTGGATGTGGCGTGCGCCCGCCTGCTCGGCGGCTTCCTGTACGGCGCGCTGCTCCACCATCGTCACCCCCGAGGGGATGCAGATCATGATGCGCGGACGGAAGACAATGCTGCGTCCGACCACCTTGTCGATGAAGAAGCGCAGCATGCTCTCCGTGATGTCATAGTCCGCAATCACGCCGTCGCGCAGCGGGCGGATGGCGATGATATTGCCGGGCGTGCGCCCGATCATCTGCCGTGCCTCCTCGCCGATGGCGAGCACCTGATTCGTATCACGGTTGACCGCCACGACCGACGGCTCCTTCAGGACAACCCCCTTCCGCTTCACATAGACGAGCACATTTGCCGTCCCCAGATCAATTCCTATGTCCATTGACATACCAAACATGTATGGAAATCCCCCCAATCAACGATCCCCTTTAGAATCGTCCTGCTTTTCTTCTTCCGGAACCAGCGACTGGCGGATCGCATTCAGCGACTGCTTGAGTGCATCCGTGTACGGGCCGCGCAGATCCCTGTCGTCCCATGTACTCTGCGTGACATAGGCGATGATCGTATCCAAAAAGGAGACGACCATCTCCGCGACATACGCCTGCGAGACCTCGTTTGTCTTGAGATAAACCTCCTTGCTGCGCAGTTCAAAGGCAATGCGGTCGATGTAGTGCTCGCCCTCGATGAGATAGCCGAGCGCGCGCAGCCGCAGCCCCAGTTCCCTTGCCTGCGCGGCGTCCTTCGCCGACGATGCGCGGTCATTGGCGAGCTTCTCTACCACAGCCCACGCCTCTTCGCACAATTTCCCCACGGCATCGAGCACCTTGTCCCGTGCGCGTTTCTTGCGCCACAGCACATCGCGTACCGACAGTTTCTTCTGCTCCTCCATGGTTGCCCTCCGCTTCTATTTATTTACATTCCCTAAGCTGTAATCTTCATTATATGTTTTTCATTCCGTATCGTCAACATCATTCCCTGCTCATGAGGAAAGATTTGCATTTTCCCCTCCCTTCCATGTAAAATAGAGGAACGTTATTGTCACGAGTGGGAGGATATACTATGGCTGAACTGCTAAGAGAGGGGCCGCGCCTCATCCCTGCGCCGCGCCGCCGAGGAGGACATCGACTATATATGCGCCCTGCAGGAGGACGCGGACAACAGGGACTACATCGTCCCGTTCACGCGCGAGGAGCACACGATCATCGTCACGCAGGCAAAGGCCGCCATCGACATCATCGTCGAGGAGCGCGGCAGCGGCGAGCGCGTCGGCTACCTGCACGTTCGCGGGCTGCTGCTCCCATCCAAGGAGCAGGAGTGGACGCACGTTGTCATCGCAAAGAAGGGGCTCGGCTACGGGCACGAGACGATGAAGCTCCTCAAGGCATGGGCGTTTGAGGACATGGGCGCACACCGCGCATGGCTCGACTGTAAGGACTACAACGCGCGTGCCCTCCACCTCTATGAGAGCGAGGGCATGGTACGCGAGGCGCTCATCCGCGAGACCATTCTCTACCGAAATTCCTACGAGAACCTCGTCATTCTCGGCATCCTCGACCGCGAGTATGCCGCGCGCAAGCGTGCGGGGCTTGAGCTGGAGGAGGGCAGCCTCATGACGGACGATGAACTTATCGCGCGCGCCGCTGCCGCACGCGCACGCGCCTACGCTCCGTACTCCGGCTTTGCCGTCGGTGCGGCACTCCTCACCGAGAGCGGCAGCGTCTACGAGGGCGTCAACGTCGAGAACGCCTCCTACCCCGTCGGCATCTGTGCCGAGCGCGCTGCCCTCGCGGCGGCGGTCAGTCATGGCGAGCGGCGTTTTGCGGCACTCGCCGTCATCGCGGACAGCCCCGACGTCTGTGCACCCTGCGGCATGTGCCGGCAGATGCTTATGGAGTTCCCCATCCGCCGCATCCTGCTTGCAAACACGGCGGGTGCGGTGCGCGTCATGACCCCGGCCGAGCTATTGCCCTGCGCCTTCGGTGCGGCGGCACTGCCTGCAAAGGAGGAGCACGATGAAATTTCTCATCGTTGACGATTCGCGCCTCGTGCGCATGAAGCTCAAGGCGGAGCTCTGTGACCGCGGCCACAGTGTCGTCGAGGCGCGGGACGGAGAGGAGGCGCTCGCGCGCGTCGATGCCGACGCACCCGATGCGGTATTCCTCGACCTCATCCTGCCGAAACTCGACGGCATCAGCGTCCTGCGCCGCCTGCACGCAGCGCGGCCGCAGCTGCCTGTCACCGTCCTCTCCACCGCCGCCACAGAGGAGAACATCGCCGCCGCAGAGGGATGCGGCGCGCTCCTCTTTATCCGAAAAGCCCTACGCGGACAGCGAGATCACCGCAGCCATCGGCAAGATGCGGCGGCGGCTGGAGGACGTGTGACCGAGCTGCGTGCAACGTATACGGAGAGCTTTTCTCGCGGGGCTGTCCGCCTATGCCCACATCACGGCGACGGCGGAACAGGCAGCGGAAGATCCGCCCCTACATCACCATATCCCAGCATCTCACGATGGACGGCAGCCCGCTCATCGTCGCGCTCGCCGCCTCGCCCGACACATTTTACGCGCTCGCCTCGGGCTACAGCGGCATCTCCCTCAGCGGCATGGGTGACCTCGCCGTCGATGCCGCCTGCGAGCTGTTCAACGTCATCAACGGACATTTCTCCTCACAGATGCGCGCGCACGGCGCTGCCGTCTCCATCATCGACCCGCCGCGCCATGCGCTCGGCAACGCTGTGCCCCGACGCGCCCTCTGTTTCACATCTCCCCATCGCATGTCCATCCGGTACGATGCAGCTCATGGCATCGCGCGAAGAATTTCTTCCATAATTATTGTTTTTGTCTCATGAAAGGAGACCCTCTTGTTTACATTTCTGCAGTCCCTTGACATCGAGGCGATCGTCGAGCTCCTTCTCGTCCCGACGTGCATCGTCCTCGGCGCACTCACCGTCGGCATCATCGCCGACCGTCTCATCCGCCGCTACATCAACCATCATCTTGCGGTCGATGAGAGCACATGGAAATACGTCTTTATCCGCTCCATGCACGGCGTGCCGATCTTCTTCAGCTTCATCATCGGCCTCTACTGGGCGATCGAGGCCGTCGAGATCTCGCCGACCCTGACGAAGCTGCTGTCCTATCTGCTCTTCACGAGCAACGTCATCACCATCACGCGCGTCCTTGCGCGTACGGTGGACGGCGTCGTCACCATGTACTTTGAGCGGTCGAACAAGGATCTCCCGAAGACCACGCTGCTCAACAACATCCTCATCGGCGTCATCTACGTCATGGGCGTCCTCGTCATCCTCCAGTACTACGGCATCTCCATCGCGCCCATCCTCACGGCCGCCGGCGTCGGCGGCATGGCGGTCGCCCTCGCTCTGCAGGAGACGCTCGCGAACATCTTCGCAGGGCTGCACCTCATCCTCTCAAAGCAGATCCGCATCGGCGACTACATCCGCCTCGGCACGGGCGAGGAGGGACGCGTCACCGACATCGCATGGCGTTTCACCACCATCGTCCCGCTCGGTGCAAGCAATACCGTCGTCATTCCGAACAAGACCATCGCGGGCGCGAACATCACAAACTTCAGCATGCCCACGCGCAACCTCAACATCAGCGTCCCCGTCGGCGTCGCCTATGACAGTGACCTTGCACTGGTCGAGCGTGTCACCATCGAGACGGCAAAGGAAGTGCTCGCGCGCGTCGACAACAACCCCAACGCCGAGCCGCTCGTGCGCTATACGAAGTTCAATGACTCCTCCATCGACTTCGCCGTGATCCTCCCGTCGAGCCAGTTCGATCAGCAGGGGCTCATCATCCACGATTTCATCAAGGCACTCACCGATCGCTACCGCGTCGAGGGCATCGACATCCCCTACCCCATCCGCACGGTTATACAGGAGCAGGAGGATGCGCCCGCAGAGACACCTGCCCCGACAAAGGCACAGAGCGAATGATGCGCTGTCCATACGAAGCAGCCGCTTATATTGCCTGACGAAATGTCACACATCCGTCCACTTTTATCCACAGAATGCACAGGTTTTTCCCTAGGGAAACTGTGGATAACTACAGCCCGCTGTCATGCGCCTCAACCCGCATGACAGCGGGTTTTTTCACGAAAGTCCCTATGCTTTTCCTAAAAATCCTTGTGGATAACTTTGTGCACAAACAACTATATATAGATTTTCTATTGACGTTCACACACAAGATGTTGTATAATTCTACTCGCAGCGGCACAGAGCCGCAAACGCTAACAAAGACCCGCCGCCGCGCGGAAAAAGGAGAATGAAGCATGATCGTCAACGACATCAACGTCACCGTCAACGGACTTTCGGACATCACCCCGCACGAGGTTGAGAACTACATCGCCTACATCGAGGGACAGACCAACGAGAAGCTCGACCGCCTCTCCATCACGGGAGCGGATGACGGCCGCGTCACCCTCGGCTACGAGATGCGTCAGCCGAAGTTCGAGCGCATCCGCCGCATCACGGGCTACCTCGTCGGCACGACGGATCGCTGGAACAACGCAAAGCAGGCAGAAGAGCATGAGCGTGTCAAGCACGGACTCCACTGAGATCCGTATCGCAGGGATTGCGCGCGACTCCATCGTCGACGGCGAGGGGATACGGCTGACCGTCTTTACGCAGGGCTGCCCGCGCCGCTGTCCCGGCTGTCACAATCCTGACACGCAGCCAACGGACGGCGGACGGGTCACCACCGTCGGTGCGGTGCTCCAAGACCTCGACGCCAATCCTCTTCTCACAGGGCTCACCCTCAGCGGCGGTGAGCCCTTTCTGCAGCCGGCGGCACTGCTTCCTCTCGCACGTGCGGCGCACGAACGCGGCCTCGATGTCTGGAGCTACACAGGCTACACCCTCGAGGAGCTGCGTGCACAGAAGAATCCCGCCGTGGACGCCCTCCTCGACGAGCTCGACGTCCTCGTCGACGGCGACTACCGCGAGGAGGAGCGCGACCTCACCCTCCATTTTCGCGGCTCGCGCAACCAACGCGTCATCGACCTCGCCGCAACGCGCGCGACAGGGCAGCTGACCCTGCGGTACACAGAGGAATAAGAGATACAAAACGCCCGGCATGAGAGCAACACGCTCCCATACCGGGCGTTTTCTGCAAAAAATATTGCAATTCCTTCAAAACTTGGTATGATAAATAGAAGAGAATGTTATGGGAGGAATGCATCATGGCAGCGACAACACGGGCACAGAACCTGAAAAAGGCGCAGGATTTTGCACTGAACATCGACGCGACCACGGAGATCGGGATGCTCGAACTCTCGGCGACGCAGGCGATCCGCGTCTCGATCATCCGCTCACGCGGGCGGCAGTTCACCGCCATCACGCCGTTCTGGCGCAAGAAGAGCGACGATATGTGGAAGCCGAAGGCGGGCGTCTGGGTGCCCGTGGCGCATACGGGCGAGATCGCCGACTGCCTAGCACGCGCCGCAGAAAAAATCCGCAAAAAAGAGGCATAAAGTTCCCCCGCATGCACAAGCTCGGCATGTGGGGTTCTTTTTTGTGTGTGCAGTTTTCGGCATCGTCGATCAAGTGAATTTCACCCGATCAAGGCAGCAAGCCTTCCCCTTTCAAAATCCCTCCCAATCGTGTAGAATAAGAGAGAACTATTGGGAGGGCATTTTCATGATACGACAGGCAACGGTGCAGGACATCCCAGAGATGCTGCGCATCTACGACGCGGCACGCGCAGCGATGCGCGCGGCGGGCAACCCGACGCAGTGGAGCGGCGGCTATCCCACAGAGGAGCTCCTGCGCGCGGACATCGCGCGCGGTGTGAGCTATGTCCTCCACGATCTGGACGCTGCGCCTCACGCTGTCTTTGTCCTCATCGCGGGCGACGATCCGACCCTATGCGCACATCGAGAACGGTGCGTGGCGCGACGATACGCCGTACGCCACGCTCCACCGCGTGGGCAGCGACGGCTCCCACCGCGGCACATTCCGCGCCATATTGGACTTTGCACGCACGCAGTACAGCCATCTGCGTGCCGATACACACGAGGACAATCATCCCATGCAGCACCTATTGTGCGCGGCCGGCTTCGTCTTCTGCGGCACGATCTATGTCGCGGACGGCACGCCGCGTCGCGCCTATGAATGGATAAAGGAGTCTCACCCATGATCGAATGCGTCACCGTCGGCGATATGATCCCGACCCATTCCTATTTCTACATCGACGACGCGTCAAAGCACGGCTTTCTCATCGACGCAGGAGCAGAGGGCGACCGCCTCGCCGCACACGCCGCAGAGCGCGGCTGGACGATCGAGCGGCTGCTCCTCACGCACTGTCACTTCGACCATATCGGCGGCGTGGACGACTTTCCGTGCACGCATCCCCTGTCCCGTCTGTGCCGCCGCAGAGAGCCCGCGCTACTGCAGCGACCCGAACTGGAACCTCTCCACATGGGGCGGTGCGCCCATGACGCTCGCAGATGTGGAGACGTTCGCCGACGGTGCGCACATCGCACTCGCAGCAAATCCCTGCGATGTCGCTTGAGGTGCGCTATACGCCGGGGCATACGACGGACTCCTGCATCTTTTACAGCGCACACGACGGCATCGCGTTCGTCGGCGACACGATCTTTTTCGCGAGCGTCGGGCGCACGGACTTCCCGGGCGGCGACACGGCGGCACTCTGGGAGAGCATTCGGACGCAGATCTTTACCCTGCCGCCCGATACAGTGCTCTACTCGGGGCACACGGAGCCGACGACGGTCGGCGATGAGCTGGCACGCTATCGCCGATGAACGCTCATGAGTTTATGGCGTCGCTCGCACAGGGCACGCCGCCGCAGATCTACCTCCTCGCCGGGGAGGAGCCGTACTACATCCGCCGCGCAGAGGAGGCAATCCTGCGCCGTCTCCTGCCCGATGCCGCCGCGCGCGCAGACGCGCTCATCCGCTATGAGGAGATGCCCGCCATCGACGCGCTGGCCGAGTCGCTGGAGACCGCGCCCTTTTTCACGGACAAGATCGTCGTCCTCGTCCATGACGCCGCCGTCTTTCGCGCGGGGAAAAAGGCGGCGGAGGGCGACGCCCTGCGCCGAAGGACGGTGCGGCAGAGCGTCTGCTCGCCCTCCTGACGAACCTCCTGCCGACGACCCTATGTCGTATTTACCCTCAATGCAAAGCCCGACAAGCGGCGCAAACTCTATCAGGCAGTGCAGAAGGCGGGGCGCATCCTCGAGAGCGAGGCCGTGCGTCCGTGGAACGTCGAGGGATGGCTGAACGAGCGTCTGCGCGAGATGGGGCGCTCCATGCAGCGCGAGGCGCGCACATTCTTTCTAAACGTCGTCGGCATGATGCAGACGATCTCACTGGAGTTTCTCGATCGGCAGCTGGAAAAGCTCACGCTCTACACCGACAGCAAACAGTTCACGGAGGCGGATCTGCGCGCGGCATTCTCGGAGATGCCCGAGGTCTCCGTCTTTGCACTCATGGATGCCGTCAGTGCGCGCGACGTGCGGCGCGCCATGGATCTCCTCGCTCGCTGCCGCGCGGACGGCATCCACTTCACCGTGCTGCTCGCCCTCCTCACGCGGCACGTCCGCCAGCTCTGGCAGGCGCGACGGCTTCTCGCGAGTGGGACACCACCCAAGGGGCTCGGCAAGATCATGGGGCTGCACCCCTTTATCGCCGAAAAGCTCGGCGGGCACGCGCGCGGCTTTCGGGAGTCCACAATGCGGGATGCCGTCCTCGCCCTCGCCGATGCCGACTACCTACTGAAGACGGGACAGGCGGGCGACGAACTGCTCGAGGACATCATCATCCGCCTGTGCCGCAAATAATTTCTTCATATAAGAAAGAAGGCATTATTGTTATGACATCGTACGATGATCGTTTTTTTCTCCGTTCGGAATACCACGCGGATGGCGCTCTGCATTGCGCTGATCTGCGTGAGTGCCTATATCGCCATTCCCGTCCCCTTCATGGCACCACTGACGATGCAGACCTTCGTCATGTGCCTCGCGGCACTCGTCCTGACCCCACGCCAGACGGCAGTTGTGCTCATCGGCTACACGCTGATCGGCGCGATTGGCCTGCCCGTCTTTGCGGGCGGTGTCGGCGGACTCGGCATCATCATGGGGCCGCGTGGGGGCTTTTTCATCGGCTTTCTTGTCGCCTATACGCTGATGAGCCTCCTCAAGGGGCATACCCCTCCTTTCCGCGCTACGCCGTCGTCGGCGCGCTCATCAGTGTCCCCGTCACGTATCTCTTTGCCACGCTGTGGCTGACCATCCTCTTCGGCGATAAATTCGTCGGCATCAGTGCCGCCTTTATGGCACTCGTCCAGTTCATCCCGGGCGACCTCATCAAGGCAGTCGCCGCAGCGGCACTCGGCGCGACGCTGAACCGCCGCCTGCAGTTTCCTCTGAGCATGCGCGAAGCCATTCCATAACTCCCCTAAAAATTTTTCCATAGAACCAAGACTCCCGCGGTTGCAGGAGTCTTTTTATCTTAGATAAAACAATCTTTCGCCTCTCTTATTTTCCTATAAATAAAGGTTGTGAAAGGCTATTTTCTGGGTTATAATGGCATTAGTTATACTGCCATAAAAATAGGGTACATGACGGCAATCACGCCGGGGGAGTATGATCGACTACAGGAGGAGAGGAGGCTCTGCGGAAAAAGAGGGAGCGGTTAGACAGTTTTCACTGAAATAATCAGAAGGGATGGAATGAAATGAATGGAATCACCGTATCAAAGAAAGATCATTCTGAGTTTTGCCTTGCTCATTGTGATGTTCCTCGGCTTCGGCGCATTTGCCTGCTATTCGGGACAGAAGCTGCACGAAACCGTGGTGGATCTCGTGGGCTGGACGGACAATCTGGCAGTCGTGGCAAATGTTGCAGACGCCGCCAGCGCAGAGCGCAGAGTCGCCATCATCCGCACCGTGGCAAAGGATCCCGCGAAGCGCGCGGAGATCGACAATACGCTGGCAGCGCTGAAAAAGGAGACGGACGACGCCTTTGCCAAGTACGAAAAGGCACTCTCCAACATCGTCTACACGACACCGGACGGAGCAGCGGAAGACCGTGCTATCCTGGAGAACGAGCGCAAGGCATGGGCGGCATACCGCGCCACGGACAGCGAGGTCGATGCGATGCTCGCAGAGGGCAAGAACGATGAGGCATTCACCTACCTCGACGGCCCCGCACTGGAAAAATACAAGCAGTTTACTGACTTGATCACCAAAGACCGGGATCGCTGCATCGCCGGTGCGCGTGAGGCAAACGACAACGGTACTGCCGTCTATGAGAGCGTCATCACGACGACCATCATCGTTGCGGTCATCGTCCTTCTCCTGACCTGTGTGTGCGGATTCCTCCTGCTGCGCACCATCTCGAGCTCGGCTTGACATGGTGCTCACGAATCTGCGCAAGATCGCACAGGGCGATCTCCGCGTCCATCTGTCGACGGATTCGGGGGATGAGTTCGCCCAGATGGCGGATGAGACGAATAAGATGCTCGAAAACATCCGCACTATGACGAAGACCATCCAGAAGACGGCAGAGTCCGTCGCCGACGCCTCGGGCACCCTGACGAATACGGCGGAGCAGTCGGCGCACGCCACGCAGAGCGTCGCCCAGTCCATCACGGAGGTGGCGGAGGCGTCGCACGGTCAGATGGACTCGGTCGCCGAGGCAAAGCATCAGGTGCAGGCCTTCACGCGCGGACTCTCGGATGCGGCGAGTGCCATCGAGAACGTCGCCGACGACATCGAGCATACCTCGCAGAAGGCAGAGGAGGGCAACCAACTCGTCGTGGCGACGGTCGATCAGATGAATGCCATCGCCGATACGGTCGTCTCCTCCTCGGAGGTTGTCGCCAAACTCGGCGAGCGTTCCAAGGAGATCGGCAACATCGTCGAAGTGATCTCGGGCATCTCGGGGTCAGACGAACCTGCTCGCCCTCAACGCCGCCATCGAGGCAGCGCGCGCCGGTGAGCACGGGCATGGGTTCGCCGTCGTCGCCGAGGAGGTCAGAAAGCTCGCCGAGGAGTCGCAGAACGCATCGAAGCAGATCGGCGACCTCATCCGCGCCATCCAGGAGGAGACGGAGGAAGCCGTCACCGCCATGGAGACGGGACGCACCGAGGCGGAGAAGGGACGCGAGAACGTCGCGGCAACGGGCGAAGGGTTCTCAGAGATCCTTTCGATGATCCGCCGCATTCAGGAGAATGCGGGCTCCATCAAGGCGACGATGGACGATCTCGGTCAGCGTGCCACGAAGATCGACACCGCGACGGGCGAGATCCACGACGCGGCGTCCAAGGTCGCATCCGAGTCGCAGACGGTCTCTGCGGCGACCGAGGAGCAGGCGGCCGGCATGGAGGAGATCGCGGCAAGCAGCCGTGGGCTCTCGGATATGGCACAGGAGCTCAACACGGCAGCCGCCAAGTTCAAGACCTGATAGCAAACAAACGGAGCAAACAAAGGAGCAATCGCCACATGGCGATTGCTCCTTTTACGTTGCTTTTTACATCTCTTATATGATTTCGTCGTTTCGGTACCATGTCCTCATCCTCGAGGGTGCCCGCACGCGCACGGTCGGCAAACTCCGCCGTCGCAGTAAAGAGCACGTCGGTCGAGCTGTTGAGTGCAGTCTCGCAGGAGTCCTGCAGCACGCCGATGATGAAGCCGACGCCGACGACCTGCATCGCAATGTCATTGCTGATGCCGAACGAGGAACAGGCAACGGGGATGAGGAGCAGCGAGCCGCCCGCAACACCCGAGGCACCGCACGCACCGACGGTGGCGACGAGGCAGAGCAGGAGGGCCGTCGGCAGATCGACGGGGATGTTCAGCGTATGAGCTGCTGCGAGGAGAGCACGGCAATCATGATTGCCGCGCCGCTCATGTTGATCGTCGCGCCGAGCGGGATGGAGATGGAGTAGACGTCCGGGTTCAGTCCGAGGCGCTTGCACAGCTGCATATTGACGGGGATGTTTGCCGCCGAGCTGCGCGTAAAGAATGCGTAGATGCCGCTCTCACGCAGCGTCGCGAGAACGAGCGGGAACGGGTTGCGGCGAATGTGCAGCCAGACGATGACCGGGTTCATGATGAGCGCGACGGAGAAGAATGCCCCGAGAAGGACGGCGAGCAGATGCAGATAGCTGATGATCGCATCCGTGCCGTTCGTGCCGACCGCGTCCGCCACGAGTCCCATGATGCCGAACGGGGCAAAGCGGATGACCCAGAGAACGATCTGCGTCATGACAACGGCAAAGTCACGCACGGTGTTCTTTGTCGTTGCATTTGCCTTCTGCAGGGCGACGCCTGCAAGAATACTCCACGCGAGGATGCCGATGTAGTTCGCGTTCGCAATCGCGTGGAGCGGGTTATCGACGACGTTGAGGATCAGGTTGTGAATGACCTCGACGATGCCGCTCGGCGGCGTGACCGACGCCTCTGCCACGACGAGGTGGAGAGACGAGGGGAAGGCGAACGAGAACGCCACGGCGACGATGGACGCGAGGAACGTCGCGATGACGTAGAGGCGCACGATGGGCTTGAGCGCTGAGCCCGCGCCGACCGTGCGCTGCGCCATGGCATTCATGACGAGCACAAAGACGAGGATCGGTGCGACGCCTTTCAGGGCACGCACGAACACGTCGCCGAGCACGGCGACGAGCGGAATCGCGGCAGGCGCATAGAGCGCGATGAGGATACCGATGATGAGTCCGACCGCGATGAGCTTGATGAGTGCCGTCTCACGGTACTTGCGGCTGATACTTCTGAGCAAAAAATCTCCTCCTTCGAGAATCGATGATAGGATAGTAAAAAAACATCCATTATTATAGCAGAAGGGGCGTGTCTTGTCACGCCCCTGTCAACGTCAGACCTACTGTATTCTCATTGGGCTTGTGCATGCCGCATTATGGACGGGGCTCCTCCCCCTCCTCCTGCCGCAGCTCCTCGATGTACCGCGCCACGGCATCCTGCCACGGGGGCAGGCGATGGAATCCCGCCGCATCGAGACTCTGTTTGCTGAGGCGCGAGTTCAGCGGGCGCACTGCTTTCGTCGGATAGCTGTGCGTGGGCACGGAGGTGACGCGCACCGTCTTCCCTGCCGCGCGGAAGATCTCGGTGGCAAACTGCGCCCACGAGCAGAATCCCTCGTTGGTCGCATGGTAGATGCCGTACTTCTCCGATGTGATCATATCGGCGAGCAGCGGTGCAAGGTCATGTGTGTAGGTCGGCGAGCCGACCTGATCGCCGACGACGGAGAGACTCTTGTGCTCCTGCGCGAGATTCAGCATGGTCTTGACAAAGTTCTTGCCGTGGATGCCGAACACCCATGAAATGCGGACGATAAAGTACTGGGAGAGATGCGCCATGACCGCCTCCTCGCCCATGAGTTTCGACGCACCGTAGACGTTGCGCGGTCCCGTCATATCATCCGTCTCATACGGCGTCGTGCCCGTCCCGGGGAAAACGTAGTCCGTACTGATGTAGAGGAGCCTGATCCCGCGCGCCGCGGCAAGGCGTGCGAGGATCTCCGTCCCCGCTGCATTGATGAGACGGCAGCGGGCAGGCTCGTCCTCTGCCTTGTCCACGGCGGTGTATGCGGCTGCATGGAGGATGGCGTCCGGCTCGGTCGCCTCGATGACGGCACGCATGACGTTCTCGTCCGACAGCGGAAAGAGCTCCGAGGAGACGCCGTGTACCTCGTGCCCGCGCGCACGGAACTCCTTCACGCAGTCATAGCCGAGCTGCCCCGTCGCTCCTGTGATGAGGATTTTCATCGCAATCCATCCTTTCTTTTCCATGCGTATTATCCGTGATTCCTTTGTTCTTATTGTATCACAAAGGCGCCGCCCATGGGCGACGCCTTTTCAGTATACACTACACTACGATCTAAGAGTCGGCATAACAAGGGAGATGGCTGTCCCCTGCCCCTCTGCGCTCTTCACCGCGATGCGGATGCCATGCTGCTCGGCGATCCAGCGTGCGATCGAGAGCCCCAGACCGGAGCCGCCCGTCTCCTTCGTACGCGAGGAGTCCACGCGGTAGAACCGCTCGAAGATATGCGCCTGATGCTCCGGGGCGATACCGATACCGTCGTCCGAGAGCGTCACCGTGACGGATTTGCCGTCCTCTGCCAGGATGGACGACGCACGGATGTGACCTCCGGCAGGCGTGTACTTCCTGCTGTTTTCGAGGAATACACGGAAAAGCTGGCGCAGGAGGACAGGATCGGCACTGACCACCGCCTCGTCGTTCCTGTCCAGAACAACCTCGTGCGAGCTCGTCACCATCTGCATCTTTTCCATCGTGTCAGAGAGAATCTCCGTGAGAAGCACCGCCTCCTTGTGCACGGCCTGACGCTTCTGGTCGGCACGCGCGAGAAAGAGCAGTTTTTCGATGAGCTGCTGCATATTCTCCGCCTCAGAGCGGATCGCCGTGATGCCCTCCTCGAGGATGTCCTTGTCCTCACGCCCCCAGCGCGAGAGCATGTCGGAGTATCCGAGGATGACCGTCAGCGGCGTGCGCAGCTCATGGGAGGCATCCGAGACAAACCTCTGCTGCTGGACAAAGCCCTCCTGCAGACGCTCAAGCATTCGGTTGAACGTACGCGCCAGCTCCGAGAGCTCGTCACGCGCGCGCGGGATCGTGAGACGCTGTCCCGAGGCGCTCCACCTCGATGCTGCCTGCCGTCCGCGTGATCGCGCGAATTGGTGTCAGAATGCGGCAGCTGATGAAATGCCCCTGCGATGAGTGCGAGCACAAAGCAGATCGCAACGGTATAGAAGAGCAGCCGCTGCAGCGAATAGAAAAAATCCTTTTCCGTCGTTATCGTGCGGAAAAAATGAATCCGATAGGTGACACCGCCGTACTCGAGCGTACGCTGGGCATGATAGACCGATCCGTTGTGGAACTCGGAAACCTCCATCTCTGGATTTGCCCAGAATGGCGTCGGCACACGGCTCTGCTCAATCGCCGCATTCGACGGGAAGTGCGGATCCGTATCGAGAACAACCCGCCCCGCATCGTCCGTGATCCGCACGATCACGCCGGGGATTACGGGCCCCTCGAACCAGAACTTCGCCTCGGCTGCATTTCCGCTCTCGATGTTGTTCATCACATGACGGATGCTGCGGTCGAGATCAACCTCTGCCTGCCGATAAAAAGATGTATGCGCCCATCCCCAGAATCGTTGTCGAAAGAATAAGCACGAAAAAGAGGATGGCGGCATACATCAATGTGATCTTGGTTGAGATGCGGATATAGAGACAGCGGTCAGCCCAGTCCGACAGGCATCTCCTAATCGCGCACCACATAGCCGACGCCCCGCACCGTATAAATGTATTTCTTATGGAAGCGGTCGTCCAGCTTGGCGCGCAGATAGCGGATGTAGACATCGACGACATTGGTCTCGCCCGTGTAGTCGAAGCCCCATACCTCCTGCAGAATTTGATCGCGGGTCAGCACCGTACGCTTGTTGCGCAGGAGGTACTCCAGGAGGTCATACTCGCGCTTCGTGAGCGCGACTGTCTCCCCATCCACCCTGCACCTCATAGCGCGAGAGGAACATGATGAGGTTCTTCACCGTCAGACGGTCGGATGCATCATCCGTCGAGATGTCGCGGCGGCGGAGGGCGTTGCGGATGCGAGCGATCAGCTCAGGCACGGCAAACGGCTTCGTGATATAGTCGTCTGCGCCGATGTCGAGACCCTCGACCCTGTCCTCCACCGCATCGCGCGCTGTCAGCATGATGATGGGCACGTTTGAGACCGTGCGCACACGGCGGCAGATCTCGATCCCATCCATGCCGGGCAGCATCACATCGAGCAGGATAATATCGAAATTCTCCTGAATGATGCGCTCATAGGCACGCGTACCGTTCCCCTCGATCTCGGCCGTAAAGCCCTCGTGCTCCAATTCCATCTGCAAAAAACGAGCAATTCGCGTTTCATCCTCCACGATGAGGACATGTGTCTTCTCTTCCATCTGAAACACCTCACATCATTTCCCTGATTGATGTATTTAATGCCTATACTATATATGAATGCAGGAAAAATTAAAAGCGAAAAAAGTAAAATATAATCGAAATTTTAAAGACATGATGATTTCCTTCGGTTTTCCTTGACAACAGGGCGTCCGTCCCGTATAAAACAGGGTAGGAATGACAAAAACGGAGGAACAGCAGTGAACGAAAACGGACGCCTCTATCTCTGTGCAACGCCCATCGGCAACCTCGGCGACATCACCTACCGCGCCGTTGAGACGCTGCGCACGGCGGATCTCATCGCGGCCGAGGACACGCGCCATACGCGCGGGCTCCTCGCACACTATGACATCCATACCCCCATGACCAGCTACCATGAGCACAACAAGGATCGTAAGGGACCCGAACTCATTGCACGGATGCAGGCAGGTGAGACCATCGTCTGCGTCAGTGACGCCGGGCTCCCCGGCATCGCCGATCCCGGCGGGGATCTCGCGCGCCGCGCCATCGCCATAGGCATCCCCGTCACCCCGCTGCCGGGCGCGAACGCCGCACTCTCCGCACTCATCTGCGCGGGACTTCCGCTCGAAGGATTCACCTTCGTCGGCTTCCTCCCACGCAAGGAAAAGAAGCGGCGCGAACTGCTGGCACGCGTCGCCGCCTATCCCGAGACGCTCATCTTCTACGAGGCGCCGCACCGTCTGCGCGAGACGCTCGACGCTCTCGCAGAGAGCCTTGGCAGAGCACGGCAGGCATGCGCCGCGCGCGAACTGACGAAGAAATTCGAGGAGTTTCGCCGTGCGCCGCTCGGTGAACTCTCAGACTACTACCGAGAGAACGAGCCGCGCGGCGAGTTCGTGATCGTCGTCGCGGGCGCAGACGAGAATGTCGCGGCGGATGACGGGGAGGAGATGTCCCTCATAGAGCACTATGCAGCACATATCGCCGCAGGCCTCGACAAGAAGGAAGCCATGCGCCGCACCGCACAGGAACGCGGCATCTCACGGCGGGATGTGTATCAGGCCGTGCTGGCGGAGGAGGATAAAAGATCCGCGCCGATCTGAAGGACTATTTTATCCGCGTTTCCCTTGCTGTTTTCTCAGTGCCGTTAGATAATCTTTTCTAATCACGATTATAATAATCGTGATTAGAAAGATGGTGGTACTGTGTTTATCGGTCGTGAACGTGAGCTGGATTTTTTACAGGAGCGCTATGACTCGGAACGCGCCGAGCTCATCGTGCTCTATGGACGGCGACGCATTGGAAAGACAGAGCTGCTGCAACAGTTCGCACGGGATAAGTCTGCCGTATTCTACGCCTGTACGGAGTGTACCGATCAGGAGCAGCTTGCCCGCTTTTCAAAGCGCATCCTGCAGACGGGCATCCCTGCGGCGCATTTTCTGACCTCGTTTTCGGATTGGGAGACAGCGCTCAGGAGCATACAGGATGTCCCATCTGAGGGGAAGAAACTGCTCATCATCGACGAGTTCCCCTATATGTGCGCGAGCCATCCAGCGCTGCCGTCCATCCTGCAAAATCTCTGGGATCATGAGCTCTCGCATGCAAACGTCATGCTCATCCTCTGCGGCAGTGCGATGAGCTTTATCGAGAACGAGCTGCTCGCCGAGCGCAATCCGCTGTATGGCAGGGCGACGGGCATCTACAAGCTGCCGCCGCTGTCCTTTGTAAACGTGCGGGAGTTTTTCCCACAGTACAGCGTGGAGGATCAGGTCGCAGTCTATGCGATTCTCGGCGGTATTCCCTACTATTTAATTCAGTTTCAACCCCAGAAATCCCTCGAAGAAAATATCTGCACGAACATCCTGCAAAAGGGCTGTGTCCTCTACAGCGAGGTGGAGTTCCTGCTGCGGCAGGAGCTGCGCGAGACGAGCGTCTACAACGCCATCATTGAGGCGGTGGCGCTCGGCAACAATACGCTCGCCCTCATCCACAGCAAGACGCAGATCGAGAAAACGAAAATCAGTGTCTACCTAAAGAACCTTATGGAGATCGGCATCGTCACGCGGGAGTTTTCTGTGCTCTCCACGGTAAAGGAACGGGCGGGCAGCGGACGTGGACTGTATCAGCTGACGGACGCATACTTCCGTTTCTGGTACGCATTTCTCTACGGCAGCCACTCGGAGCTTGAGGCGGGCGACGCGGCAGGCGTATGGGAGCATCTCATTTCATCCCCAGCTGCACGAATTCACCTCTCGTGCCTACGAACAAATCTGCATCGAATATCTGCGCAGCCGCAATCGTGCAAATGACCTGCCGTTTCACTTTGTTAAGATCGGCCGCTGGTGGGAGAAGGTCACGCATACCGCCGATGGGAAAAGGCGCACCGTGTCGGAGGAGATCGACATTGTTGCCGCAGATCGCGCGGAGCGGAACTTTCTGCTCGCGGAATGTAAATTTCGCCATACGCCCACCGATCTTGATGTACTCCGACAGCTGCAAGGCAAATGGCCGCAAGAGAAATACCCGGGAAACTATCACTATATGATCTTTTCCTTCTATGGTTTCACCGAGCGACTGCGTGATGCCGCCGCACAGGAGAATGTGTGCCTCGTGTCTGGAGAGGACTTGTAGAGCTATGCGTTAGAACGCCGCCGCAGTTGTCACCCTGCACACTCTGTGCTACTATATACAGGAAATTATATCGAAACGAGGCATGATTTATGAGCGAAAAGACTCCATTTTACATCACCACCCCCATCTACTACCCGAGTGCGAAGCTGCACATCGGTCACGCCTACTGCACGACGGTCGCGGATACCATTGCGCGCTACAAGCGGCTCGCGGGCTTCGATGTGTTCTTTCTGACCGGCTCGGATGAGCACGGGCAGAAGATCCAGCAGGCAGCGGAGAAGGAGGGCATCACGCCCATCCAGTACGTCGACCGCATTGTTGCGAGCTTTCAGGAGCTGTGGCGACTGCTCGGCATCTCCTACGATGACTTCATCCGTACGACCCAGCCGCGCCACCATGAGCTCGTGCAGGACATCTTCCAGCGCATCTACGATCAGGGCGACATCTACAAGGGTGCGTACACGGGGCTCTACTGCACGCCGTGCGAGAGCTACTGGACGAAGCTGCAGCTCGACGAGAACGGCTGCTGCCCCGACTGCCACCGCCCCGTGCAGGAGGTCTCCGAGGAGGCGTACTTCTTCCGCATGAGCAAGTATGCGGATCGTCTGCTCGCCTACATCAACGAGCATCCTGACTTCATCCAGCCCGTCTCGCGCCGCAACGAGATGATCGCCTTCATCGAGCAGGGGCTGGAGGATCTGTGCGTCTCGCGCACCTCGTTCGACTGGGGCATCCCCGTGCCGTTCGACCCGAAGCACGTCGTCTACGTCTGGTTCGACGCGCTCACGAACTATCTCACGCCGATCGGCTACCTCCACGACAAGGAAATGTTCCATAAATATTGGCCGGCGGACGTGCATCTCGTCGGCAAGGAAATCGTGCGCTTTCACACGATCATCTGGGGCTGTATGCTCATGGCGCTCGGACTTGACCTGCCGAAAAAGTCTACGGGCACGGCTGGCTCATCGTCAACGGCGCAAAGATGTCGAAGTCGGTCGGCAACGTCGTCGACCCCGTCGCCCTCATCGAGGAGTTCGGCGCGGACGCTATCCGCTACTTCCTCCTGCGCGAGATCGCACTCGGACAGGACGGCAATATCTCGCGCGACGCGCTCATTGGGCGCATCAACTCCGATCTCGCGAACGATCTCGGCAACCTGCTTCACCGCACGCTCTCCATGGCGAAAAAAATATCGGAAGGGCGTTATCACGAAGGGCGCAGGACATACGGACTTCGACGCGCCACTCGAAACGATGGCGACGGCGACGGTGCGCGACTATACGGAGCAGATGGACGCGATGGAACTCTCCGCCGCAGTAAAGACCGTCTGGGCGCTGATCTCGCGCACGAACAAGTACATCGACGAGACCGCCCCGTGGACGCTCGCCAAAGACGAAGCGAAGGCGGCGGAGCTGGACTCTGTGCTCTATCACCTCGTCGAGACGCTGCACATTGTCAGCGTCCTCATCACGCCGTTCATGCCGACGACGGCACGCCGCATCCACGAGCAGCTCGGCTTTTGCGTCAAGACTTTGACGCCGTACAGCTGGCGGACATCGCCGCATGGGGTACGACGCCTGACGGTCATACGGTCGGCACAGCGGAGCAGCTCTTCCCGCGCATCGAGGTCGAGAAGGCATGACACTCATCGACACGCACGCCCACCTCTACGATGAAAAATTCGACGATGACCGCATCGACGTGATCGCACGCGCGCGTGAGGCAGGCGTAGCGAAGATCATCAGCATGGGCGACACGATGGCGGCATCCGCACAGGTGGTGCAGGATGCGGAGGAACATCCCGCACTCTACGCCGCCGTCGGCATCCACCCCGAGAGCGCATGTGTGCTGACGGACGAGATGCGCCGTCAGCTCCTCACATGGGCCCAGCATCCGAAGGTCGTCGCCATCGGCGAGATCGGACTCGACTACTACTGGGAAAAGGACACGTCACGCCGCGCCCTGCAGCGCGAACTCTTTGCAGCGCAGCTTGACCTCGCGCGTGAGGCAGGGCTTCCCGTCTGCATCCATGACCGTGAGGCGCACGGCGACACGCTCGCCATGCTGCGCGCCGAGGGTGCGGGGCTCACGGGCGTCCTCCACTGCTACTCGGGCAGTCTCGAGATGGCGCGCGAACTGTGGAAGATGGGCTTTTGCATCGGCATCGACGGGCCGCTCACGTACAAGAACGCGGCGAAGTTGCCCGACATCGTACGCGAGGCTCCGGCAGACAAACTCCTCGTCGAGACGGACTGCCCTACCTCGCTCCCGTCCCCCTGCGCGGCAAGCGCAACGAGCCCGCCCTACGTCACGCATATCGCCGCCAAGATCGCCG
>BNJS01001642.1_pt1 | contig 58847 bp, 109 predicted proteins | sample 8540461 | NCBI WGS metagenome assembly BNJS01 (sample SAMD00202454, study PRJDB9452) | human saliva metagenome | isolation source: human saliva | place: Japan
AGTTATTACATTGCTTACACCAGCTAGAAGCAGTTTTGTTTATACCGCCGCACGCCTTTATCAGTGACAACTTTAGGCTGATATTTTGAAGTCCATATAAAGCAACGCGGAAGAGGGTGGCGCCGTTATGAGTAAGTTTTCAGAAGAAGGACAAGGCATACGCCGCACTAAAACGTCTGGCATCAATTAGTGAGCGCTCAAGAGTGCAGTGAATAGTGTGACGCAAATTCGTCATCGTGATGAAAAATTATCGGACTAGCATGAAACACGTCGGTGTGATAGCTTTCAAAACAACTAGAATTACAAAAGGCGAAATTGAAGAATTTCGTGGCGTGAATGCAGAAAAGGCACCAGAAACAATTACTCAAGCCCGTGATATGATAGTGGAGTTGGGGCGTAAAGAAACGATTGGACGGCCCGTCATTTGCGCAGCACTTCTGATAATTTCCTTGAGAACGGTGGGAGCCAATCTCCATTGAGGAGTTACAACATTCCTGGACATTGGCGATGCCTAGAAATCGACCAGAGAGAGAATATGGAATTAGAACGCTTTACAAAATACCATTGCCCGTTGTGGTGTGGCAGCATCACGGCGGAAAGCAGAAGCTGAGTTGACCGCTGGCAAAAGTGTTGGTGAAATGGTGAAATATGCGAAAGAAAATTTGGATCTACAGGACAGATCCCACGCGTGACCGCGTTAAGGTGTGGATGGACAATTAGGCTAGAGCCAGAAGCGTTGGAGTACTGGCATTTTTCACAGAGCCAAAGAGGAGTTTATCACATCCTAGCTTACAGATCCGGAAGTCGTAAAACGGTAATGGATTGCGTGTACAAGGCGTGAAAGCTCGTATTCCTCAGTAGGCCGTTTGGACTATTTGCTATACAGAAGGTTTGGTAGGTATTGACCAATGATGGCACATTAGCACAAAACTTGTGCTATCCATCAAAAAGGTGTGGCAAAGATACCTATGAAAGTTAAAGTAAAAGACCGTATATTGGACAGACATATGGTGAGCGCGCGCGGTGTGAAAAGCTAGAAGATGGGATGGCATATCTCCTTGTGAAATTACGACTACGGATGGTGGAAAACAGAGTTTAACCACGGTAGAGATTACACCATTCATGAGGCCATGCCGCCAGGTGCGTCGCATGTTTGAATATATAGGCTATACGATTCATATGTTTTGAAACGCATTGCTGAGATACGCTAGATTGAACTTATAAGGGTTGAAACGTGGGGCACTCTGAGAAATGACCCGTGAAGAAAGTAAAACAATTACAGGCGATTAAATAAGGATATCTATGAAGGAAATGAGCATTTCATCGGCGGCGGTACATGGGTAATAATGGCGGGGGTATCGAGTGCAGGAGCTAGGTGCCTCTAAAGTGCAGATCATTTAGAGAATGAAGATGGTGAGGGCTAAAAATGGGTGTCACAGGCAAGGCACGTTGTAATGTGACCAATGCAAAGGCGCCTAGGAAGACTTTTATTAAGCAAACGCGAGTGATGGTAGATTTCGTGTACAGCGTACGCCTGACAATGGACGAACGAAGATGCAATCTCCATTGCCCACATGGCTTGAGTAGTTTCACGAGCCGAAAGTGAGACACGAGCGATCGTGTGTCTCAGAATCTGATAAGGCCACAGATGTACGCGATACTTTATGGACCGCTATCGCAGAACCTGGGTGGCAAACGCTGCACTTAGAAGTAACCTGTTACTCAGATTCTAGCGAGGACCGGATGCATTACAGGTGTTGCTTGACCCAACAAAGGTACGCATATCTTGCGATGCGCCCATCATTGCCACGGGAGGCATGTCCACTCCTGTCGTGAGTGGCTCTTCTGGAGTAAGCTGTGCGTGAAATCGGTGGGCCACCAATCAGAATCACGACCTTCTTTGATCCCACTGGAAACGAAAGGACATCAGGTGAAAGACTTGATGGGGTGTGCTGACGTAGAGGTCTCTATTATCGCCAAGAACAAAGTGCAAACCAAATAGTTTGGAGAAATGTTATTTGCACTACTTTGGTAAGTGAAACCAGGCTCTTATCTTATCTCATCGCTTCCCATAGGCAGTGACGAAACCATTAAAGAAAAAGTAGCCATTAGATAGAGAAATTAACTTGAAACCTGCCTGTAACTCGTGGAAGTATTAGATATGCGTGGCAACGCGTGATTTTCTGAATCTCAAAAATAAACAGTTACTCCAATGGACAGGTTAATAGGTTGTTGCCATCAAAATGATTCCAGTCATTTCTCCAATTGGCCGGACATTGAAGGAACGAAGGTGCATCCACGATATTACGAAAGAAGAACGCCTGACGTTTGATCGCTTGCAGGATACCACAGCTCAGCCATGCATAAAACCGAGACCTATTGCAGAGGCCATGCGATCGTCACGGCAGGTGGTGGCTTTCCGTGAAAGAAGGCGCAGGACCTGGAAAACGATGCAGTCTAAAATTGGTGCAAAAAGTGACTGTATACATGGCAGGAGAAAGTACTGAGATGTTGATGCCTTTACGAGCTATAATTTGAGGTCGCGATTTTCTACAGCCTATGCGCGCGACAACCCATGCGACAGAAGTAGGTCTCACCGAGATCGACGAATTTCAGTCGCTATTGGTGGATCCAGCAGGCGCTGAAGAGTAGTATTTCAAAATCGTAGCGAAAGAATTAGGCTATTTGTATATCGACACTGGTGCCATGTATCATGTGGCATCACTTGCGCAGTGAACCCTGAGCGTATCCATCGATGATACCGCGAGGCTGGTAGCATGTTTGCGTTACCGCATACTGCAGTGGTGTTTACCGAAGCTACTGGCGCGCTTTGTGGTCTTGGTGAAATGGTCGTGATGTATCTCCAAGAGATTCGCTTTACACGATCATGCGACCAGCCGCGTATCATGCGCGGCCTAGACAGTAGTGCGCACCAAATTAGTGGATGTGCAAACGAGCGCATGGCGTGCGGGTGGCGTGATCCTGGAGATTCCAGTGACATCGCTCCGTTGTCATTGCTCAATGCAGAGCTGAAAGTCTGCTTAACAGCTTCTGTGACAGAGCCCGTGGGCACCTGCCGCTGGTTAGAGCTGAAAGACGTGCAGATGTCACCTAGACGAGAGTATGTACAATGTACAGTGGCTGAGCGTGATGCAATGGATATGAATCTGCGCAGAATTTCATTTGTAGACGATGCAGTGGTGGGAGAGCAGATCATTGACCATTGAAGAAACGGTGCAAACTTTTAATTGACTTAATTGAAAATGCTGAGTTGGAGGCCATCACGGATATTCTGAATTTCTATGGCGATCCGCCTTTACCATTGTCTACGGATGGTGGTTTAGAACAAAAGTATATGGAAAGAAAATGCGCGCAAAAGAGGACCAGTCATTATCTCTCCGAACCATAAGAGTAACAATGATCCCCCTTTATGTGGCTTTGCGTTGCCTCGACATGTGAATTTTATGGCAAAAGAGGAGCTACTAGAAATCCTTATTTCTAAATTTGTTTGCTCCTGGTTAGAAACCTGTCCAGTTCGTCGTGTGGGGTAGATAAATACCATTCGCCATGCCATGAATTTGTTGAAAGATAATTTAATGTTAGGCATTTTTCCAGAAGGAACTCGTCAAAAGAGATAGATTAGGTCGCTTTTCACGATGGCGAGGGCTCTGGTATTGCGCACAGGTGTACGTAGTACCGGTAGCTATCGTGGGTAGTGACTGATGACATGAGGCAGCGTGGCGGTATCATCATCGAACCCCATTGCAGTGACAAAAGGAAAAGCGACAGTAGAAGCTGTGCCGAGGTAGAATGACATTGTGAAAACAGCCATTCAAAAGATGATACGGTGATTATAAGCTGGAAAAGTATAACTAGATAGAGGTGCATTATGTTTACGCACTACGATTAGCGGAGAACTGTGGCTTTTGTTATGGCGTGAAACGGGCGTGACGATGGCAGAAAGCGTGAATACTGAAGATGTGAGTTATACATATGGGTGCTACTATCTGCAACCCTCAAGTTGTGGGAAAACTAGAGGATAATGGCGTCTGCGCCATCAATGAGTTAAGTGATGTAGATACGGGAACTCAGATTATCAGGTCTCATGGAGTGGGACGAGAAATCTCACGTGAAATAGGCTGATCGTAGAGGTTTGCCAGTTATCGATGCCACTTGCCCTCATGTGCAAAAGGCGCGCGAGACGCCAAGTCTGGGGTGGGATGAAGGATTGGACATTGATTACTTTTCGAAAAGAAACATCCTGGCAAAGAGTATCAACTTGTGGGCAGGCAATAAGGGTATCACTTAGAAACTGAAGAGGATGCCGATATTCAATTCGTGGAAAAGATAGGAGTTGTAGGCACAAACGACCTTTCACACTTTAAGCTTTCAAGTATAATGAAAAATATTAGAACAAAAATCTAATGATGAAAAAGATGTCAAGACACCTGTCGGGCTACGGAAGAGCGTCAAAATTCGGCAGTGGCTTTGCTTGAAGGAAGTGGATCTGATGATCGTGGTAGGTGGGAAAAACCTGGCAACACGAGACACTCTGCAGAAGTACGTGTCGCGGTGTAGGAGTGTACTACACACCACACAGAGACTGCTACTGAAATACAAAATGGCGTGGTTTAAGGACGTCACAACAGTAGAGTTACGGCTGGTGCATCGACACCAGACTGATGATTAAGGAGGTCATTTTGACGATGGAAAAATTTTGCGAAATTATTTGCGGCATCAGAAGCGCAAGCAGAAGAATTTAAGAAAGGTAATCGTGATTGAAGGGAAGTTGTGCCAAATCGATGACGAACGTGCATACGTATCTCTGGCTAGCAAAACAGAAGCTCAATTAGAGAGAAAAGAGATGGCATACTCAACCTAGCTTCTGCTGAAAGATGTGTTACATACGGGTGACAAAATCAAAGCTGTTATCCTTAACCACATCAAAGAAGATAGCTCTATCTATCTTCTCTATCACTCGCTGCAGCGAAAGATGAAGATTGGCAATATGTTATCGAAGCACAAGAAAAAGATGAACCAATCATCTGTACTGGTGCAGAAGCACCCTGCAGGTTTAGTCGTTACTGTATACAGTCTTTACGTGTTTTTATCTCCACTCTTCCCAAGGTGATGTACATTATCGTAAAATCCCTTGATAACTTAGTAGGCACTGAATTTGAAGCTAAAGTATTAGAAGTTGAAGAAAAGAAAAACCGTTTGGTTCTTTTCCTGTCGTGAAGTACTTGAAGTGGAACGTCAAGCTCAAATTAAAAAGAAGCATTAGCAAAATGTAGAAGTTGGCGGCACATACAGGTACAGTTTGCAAAAATCATGCCATGGTGCATTCGTATGACATCGGAGCATCGAAGGTCTACTCACATTTCCGATATCTCTCTGAGCAAAAATTAAACGTTGAAGATGTATTGGCAGGTAGGTCAAAAGAAATCGACGTGAAATTACAATCTTCGACGAAGAAAACAGCAAAAATCTCTTTATCTTTAAAAGCATTGACAAAAGCCCATGGGATATGGCTGAAGAAAGCATCCATGTAGGTGATGTTGTAACTGGTAAAGCAGTTCGTACAGTTCAATATCGGTGTATCTCGTTGCTACCAACGATGACATCCAAGGTTTACTCATATCTCTCGAGTAACTAAACAACGCAACGCAGTAAGATTACTAAGCCATGGTCAAAAGTTGAAGCAGATAGCATCTCTTCAATAAAGATGAAAAGAAATTAGGTTTAAAATTAACTGAGTTAATGGAACCAGTAGCTACTGAAGAAGAAGCTGAATACCTCGAAATATAGAAGAGCAGTAAGTCGTTGGGCTACTGTTCTTTAGCTCATTTATGTGAGATACAATATAGATTGAAGAAGCATGTTCTAACTCCCGCAGTGGGAGTTACAATATGAGTGAAAGCAGTGTCAAAACCATATAGTAGCGGTCGTAGGACTACCGAATGTAGGTAAGTCTCACATTATTTAATGCCATTGTGAATAAACGGATTTCCATTGTCGAAGATATTCCAGGTGTAACGCGGATCGTATTTATTCTGATGCAGAGTGGTTACAACGTGAATTCTACGTGATAGATACAGGCGGTGTTGAGTTCATTACCGCCGATAGTCACGAGATTCCAAAAATGATGCGCTTTCGCCACACAATTGGCTATCGAAGAGGCGGATGTGATCTCTATTCGTCGTAGACGGCAAAACAAGGGGATCACCATTGCCGATGAAGAAGTAGCAACTTTGTTGCGCGCAGTGGTCAAACCCAGTGATTTTGGTAGTGAATAAAATCGATAAGCGTGAACCAAGAAGCTAATATTTATGAATTTCTATAATTTAGGCATTGGTGACCCTATCGGTATTTCTTGCGAAAAACCTAATGAACTTAGGCGATTTACTAGATGATGTGTGAAACATTTCCACCGCAAAACGCTAGTGAAGAAGATGAAGACACAATCCATGTAGCTTTTAATCTGGTCGTCCTAATGTAGGTAAATCTTCTACCAAATGCAATTGTTGGGTCAAGAGCGTGTTATCGTCAGGCGATGTAGCGGGTACTACACGTGGATTCTATTGACACCATTGAGTCATGATGGACAGGACTTTGTCCTCATTGATACTGCTGGAATGCGCCAAATCACGTATCGATGCTCCGTAGAACGATATCAGTATCGTTCGTCTGCGCTAATCGATCGTTCCGATATTGCTGTGTTGGTATTAGATGCTACTGATGGGCTAACAGAACAGGATAAAAATCGTAGGCATGCTCATGAATCGGTAAAGCTTGGTGATTGTTGTCAACAAATGGGACCTTGTGGGAAAAAGATGATAAAAACCACATTGCGCTTTACAGAAGATATTTATGATGAAAATGCTCTTTGCGCTATGCACCAATTCTATTTGCCTCTGCTTGACGAAACAACGTGTTCATCGTTTGGCAGAATTGATTAACATCGTATCTGAACAATGGGCAGCATATGCGTGACAAGTGTATTGAATCAATCGTTATCCGACTGGACAAAACCGTCAACCTCTAGTGCCATCTCGTGGAGGACGGATTCCTAAAATTTACTACATGACACAGGCTAGTGTAAAACCGCCTACGTTTATTCTATTTGTGAACGAACCAGAATTAATCCATTTCTCCTATATGCGTTTCTTGGAAAATCGTTTGCGAGAATCCTTGGATTTGAAGGAACTCCCTATTCGATTAGTACTTCGTGGTAAGAAGGGAACGGATGAAGAATGATGACTATGGAAATCGTAGTATTATTGGCGGTACTCTATGTGGTAGGGTCCATACCTACAGGATTGATCATTAGCAAACTATTCTTTAAAACAGATGTGAGACAATTTGGCAGTAAAAACTATAGGGCTACGAATACGTATCGTGTATTGGGACTGAGCAGCATTACCTGTGTTCTTAGGGTGATGCAGGTAAAGTGCCATCGGCGTCTTGTTGTTTTCTCCAGAACCCAGAGTGGATGATTGCAGGTGGCACTTGTTGGCCATGATTGGTCGTAATTGGTCTATCTTCTTAGGCTTTTCTGTACGTGCAGCCACAGGCTTAGGTGTGCTTATCGCCTTGTCACCAGTGGTGGCTAGGGCCATTGCTTTCGGTCTTTGGGCGATCGTTGTGAAAGTCACTTCCTAGTGTCCTCAGGATGTCATGCAGCTACGTGGTGCCGATTTTGATGTTCTTTTTCTCGGAGCCACTTCCTATGTATTATTTGGGGCAGTAGCAGCGCCTTTGGTAGTTCCCGTCATCGGGGAGAACATACAGCGGTTATTACAAGGAAAAGAATTAGCTGTCAAACGTATTACAGAGGATGAGTAATCATGAACATGTACAGTTATTGGTTCCAGTGAGTTGCACCGCAGTGCCCTAGAGGTGTGGCGAGGTCACAATGTGACGATGTATTGCCGCACAGAAGAAAAAGCTAACTGTTGCAGAATATCGTAGAAATCCACTGGTCACCAGAGGTGGAGTTGCCTAGTGAATTATCATTTTCCCATTCCTATGAACAGACATTAGACCGAGCAGAAGTCAGTTTTGCTGGTGACTCCCTTCAACTATGTGCGCAGTACGTTACAAGATATACGCTTTATATGACAGAGGATATGGTTGTCGTAGGATGCTCAAAAGGGGTCTAGAAAAAGAAACGGAAAAACGCTTATCTTTGGTGATCGATGAGGAAATTGGGGACGCTCGTACAAGCAACGGCTATACTATCAGAGTGAATCACGCTGAAGTAGGACGTAATTTGCCAGGCTGCCGGACGGTGGTATGAAGCACCTCTGAAGAGGCGATTCATAGAGTGCAAAAGCTCTGGGTAGCTCTAGTTTTAGAGTGTATGGAAATACCGATGTAGTAGGCGTGGAACTAGGTGGTGCCACCAAGAACGTCATCGCCTTAGGCGCGAGCATTGCTCATGGTATGCAGTTAGGGGATAGCATAGCGGCTTTGCTGGACACGTGGTCTCATGAGATGACGAGTTTTGGTGTACGCATGCGCCCAAGCAGAAACCCTGCAGGACTTTCAGGGTGGGAGATTTAATCCCACCTGCATGAGTCCTCATAGTCAGAAACCGCAGTAGGTCAAAAGCTAGCAGATGGGAAACGTGGAAGAAATTATAGAGAAATCACAAATGGTTGTAGAAGGTTTTTGCAGTCCGCATTGTCTATGATTTACGAAAGCTAAAAGGGGTAGATATGCCGATACCAATGTACTATATGAAGTTCTCACCATCAATTCCACCAGCAGAAGTATTACTGCGATTGATGAATCGCGATGTAAAACAAAGTGAGTGAGATTATCTATTGTACCCTGTAGTAAAATCATGTAGAATATACGAGTATAGTAATAAAGTATGAGAATAATTTCGGTACAGCAAAGGCATACCATCTCAGGCTCCAGAGGTATGGACACACAGGCACAAGATCGGCGGGTGCAGGAGGCAATTTTGCAAATGCGTGATTCCAAAGTCGAGCGATGAGACCGCGTCTTAGACCCACGTGCAGGTACAGGTCAGCTAGCTCATTGAATCCTTGAGCCGTGGTGCGAGCATGCTGCAGCCGCTGATACACGCACAGAAGCATGTGTACTCGAAAATACGGAATCCATTGCTGTAAAAGTGTCGGATCGATTAGAGATTATGAGAGTCCACCATGGAATCGGGTCGCTTTCTCGCTCACAAGGAAGCAGTTTCGACGTGACGTCTCGGAGATCCCTATGAAAAGGATATGTACAAAAACAGTAACACTAGTGGATGACCCAGATTCTACCGGCGGAAGGCTTAATTATAGAAGCGTCGCCACAAAAATGAAAGCATTAGAATTGTCCGTCTTGGACTATTGTAAAAGAATTGTCTTTCGGTTGCATGAGGGTGGATATAATCAGTCGTGAACCATAGAAAGGGCTATTGTGAGAATAGGAGTTTGCCAGGTAGTTTTTGATCCTGTTACCAATTACCATGTTGATATTTTTGAACGAGCTAGTAAGCTAGTGGATAAATTAATTGCTGTGATTGCGGAAAATCCCAATAAAAACTATTTATTTACCCCAGAAGAACGGGCAGAATTGATTCGACAATCTATGTCCCATATTCCCCAATGTGAAGTAGATTTTGGAGATGGCTTGCTCAATGAGTATGTGAAACTCGCACAGCCATATTATCATTCGTGATTGCGTTGAGCGACTTTGAGTACGAATTTCAAAGGGCTTTATTTTCAAAATTTTTAGATGATGATATTGAAACAGTATTTATTATGACTACATAAATACGCTCTGTAAAGCTCTACTGGGATGCGAGAACTTGCTAAATTTCGGTGGCAGAGTTAGAAGGGTTAGTTCAACTGTCTGGTGAAAGAAGCATTAGAACATAAATTTAGCAGATCAAAGAAATGTAGGAGGACACCATGAAAAACTGAAAAATTATTAGAAGAATTGGAAAAATTTAATTGAAACTAGTGGTCATATGCCATTAACCAACATGATTGAAGAAGAAGATATCATGCGTCTTGTAGATGCGTTGACAGAATCTCTTCCTTTGGAATTAGAAGAATCTCGTCGCATTGTGGCAGAACGTGATCGTATCATTGCAGAAAGCCAAAAACAAGCAGAAAGCTTTTAATTGAACAAGCGAAAGAATATATTCAAAAATTAACAGAAGAAAGTGAACTTGTAAAAACAAGCGCAAGAACATGCCAACCATATCATTGCAGAAGCGAATAAATCTTTCTGATGAATTGAAAAATAGCTCTGTTCAATATGCTTCAGTGCATGTATTGAAAGTACGTGGAAGCTAATCTTAGAAAAAGAGATTAGAAACCATTAAAGAAAACTGTAAAACTTTGCAACAGCAATAAGATGAGTAACACCTCTTGACTGATAGAGTCTGGGAGGTGTTTTCTACATAGAATTTACGAAAACTACTAGAAAATATGAGGTGACAGGAAATTTTATGATATCCGCTACATTTCATGGAATTTGAAAAATATCTAAAAATTAAAAGCGAGTTTTTCCCAAAAAGATGTCGAATACTAATAATATGAGCATCCTGTAATACTATAAGGAGGAGTACTTATGAACTTTGAAATTGTAATGGTCATGACTATATTGATGAAGTAAAAGATTTATTTGTAGAATATGTATCCCCTGGAGTATCTGGCAACTTGAGAGAATTTCATGGATTGGAAGATAAATATAAAGCGAAGGCGAAGCGCTGCACATTGCCTTTGTTGACAATCAACCGGCAGGTTGTGTTGCGTTGCGACGAGTAGATAAAAATACAGCCGATATGAAACGTTTGTATGTACGACCAGCTTTCAGACATAGTTCCTTAGGTACGAACATGGCTAAAATGATCGTAGAAGATGCTCGTGAATTTGGATATAAAACATTGCTATTAGATAGCTTGCCAAGCATGGAAAAATGCAAAAGAGTTATATATCTACATTAGGATTTAAAAAGTAGATGGTACAAAGAAACCAGTAAAAACTGTCGTTCATTTGTCCTTGCCTTTATAAACCCCATAAGGGCAGATGTATATTTCAGGATCTCCTGTTGTTTACAGGAAAAATAAGCTGTGACATGAGACTAGCGGATAGCTCATAGCTGCGCCTTATTTACTATGCATCCGTGATAGCTGTTGTATAATAGGAAGAAAGAGAAAGCAACTTTTTGGTGAATAAAGGAAAGGTGACAGGCTTTGGAAGAGACAACATTGAGAACCACTCTAGATCATATAAATGGAGATGGTCATTACAATTTACAGGGTGTTAGCATATTGTGGTAGGTGTAACAGGTGGGATTGCGTACTAGAAGCAGTCGACTTGGTAAGCTCGTTTGCGCAAAACAGAGCAGAAGTGAAAGTAGTGATGACAAAGAATGCTACGAAACTTGTGAGTCCTCTCGTATTTGGGGAAATTAGTAAACATCCTGTAGCAGTAGATATGTTTGAAGATGTTCATGACTGGAATGTGGAGCATATTGCCTACGCCACATGGGCAGATGCGTACATTGTAGCACCAGCTACAGCGAATATGATTGCTAAAATGGTACCATGGCATTGCAGACGATATGTTGTCACACAATTACTAGCAACAACGGGCGCCTGCCCATATCTGTCCAGCTATGAATAGTAATATGTACGCTCATCCTGCAACCCAAGAAAATCTTGAATTGTTGCGTAGTCGTGGTGTCCGCGTGCTAGCACCTGAAAGCGGTCTTCTAGCGTGTGGCGTGGAAGGGAAAGGTCGTTTACCAGATCCTCATTGTAGATTGGCCATATTATGAATTAGGTAAAAATAATTTGCTAGCAGGCAAAAAGAATATTAGCTAGTGCAGGCGGCGACTCAAGAGGCCATGACCCTGTTCGCTCATATTGCCAATCGATCCAGTGGTAAAATGACATGCCATTTGCGTTGAAAGCGAGCACAAGGGAGCGAAAGTATTTCTCGCATCAGGTCCAGTAAATTTGCCAGTCCCATTCGGCGTCGCCCGAACTCTGTGAAAACAGCAGGAGAAATGAAAGAGGTCATCGATGATTCTCATGAGTCTGTAGATGTGTCATTATGTCTACAGCAGCGGACTATGGAGTGGCTGAAGTGGCGGATCATTAAGAAACAAACATCTATGACATTAGAGCTAATTAAGAACCCTGATATATTAGCTGATTAGGGGGAACGAAAAACACATCAAAAATTAATTGGTTTTGTCGTTGAAACGCAAGATGCTATGTGAGTATGGAAAAGAAAAAGTACGCGTAAAAGAACCTCGATATGTTAGTACTAAATGATGTGAGCAAAGAAAATGCAGGATTCGACGTAAGCGCACCAATGAAGTGACATTTATCTATCCCGATGATCGAGTCGTTAATTTGTCCAATATGTCGAAATTAGATGTGCAGAACATATTATTCAAGCCTTGGCAGAGCTGCAAGAATGTGATATAATCTTAGGTAGTGATTTTTAAACTAAGTATTATATGTATGATACAGTCTCATCAAGAGTAGTGGAGGGAAAGGCCCTTTGAAGCTACAGCAACCATTCCGAAAGGAAAAGGTGCTAAATCCAACGATGTTAAATCGGAAGATGGGGATATAATTCCTCGTCTTTGGGATGGGGAATTTTTTTATTGGAGGTTTACTCATGGCAGAAAAACACGTATTTTTCACTTCTGAGTCCGTAACAGAAGGTCATCCAGACAAAATTGCTGACCAAATTTCTGATGCTGTATTGGATGCGATTTTAGAAAAAGATCCAACAGCGCATGTTGCCTGTGAAACACTAGTAACAACAGGTCAAGTTCACGTAGCTAGGCGAAATTACTACACATACATATGTAGATATTCCTCATATTGTACGTGATACAATCCGTGAAATCGGTTACACTCGTGCAAAATTTGGCTTTGATGCTGATACTTGTGGCGTTAATGTAGCTATTGATGAACAATCTGCAGATATCGCTATGGGTGTTGACGAAGCATTGGAATCCCGTGAAGGCGGTAGCGACGAATCTCGATAAAATTGGTGCTGGTGACCAAAGGCATGATGTTCGGTTTTGCATCTAACGAAACTGAAGAATTAATGCCTATGCCTATTGCTGGCTCACCGTTTATCTCGTCAACCAGCAAAAAGTTCGTAAAGATGGTACATTAGATTACCTTCGTCCAGATGGTAAAAACACAAGTTACCGTAGAATATGTTGATGGCAACCCTAAACGTATTGAAACTATCGTTATTTTGTACACAACATAGTCCAGAAGTAACATTGGAACAAATTCAAGCAGACATTAAAAATATGTTATCGACCCAGTACTTCCAGAAGGATTTATTGATGAAAATACAAAATATTTTATCAATCCAACAGGTCGTTTTCGTAATCGGTAGCACTCGGCGGGATGCTGGTTTGACTGGTCGTAAAATTATCGTGAGATACTACGGCGGTATGGCTCGTCATGGAGGCGGAGCATTCTCCGTAAAAGATCCTACAAAGGTTGACCGTTCTGCGCCGTATGCGCCGTTAGCGAGCTAAAAATATCGTAGCAGCCTGGTCTTTGCTGATAAATGTGAAGTACGTTGCTACGCTATTGGCGTAGCGAAAACCTGTATCCATCATGGTTGAAACATTTGGCACTGCAAAAATCGAAGAAGCAATCTCTGCATTAGTAGCGAAACATTTTCGACCTTCGTCCAGCAGGTATCATTCAAAATGTTAGACTTGTTGAAAACCACATTACAAAAACAGCACATTTTTGGACATTTTGGTCGACAGATGTAGATCTTCCTTTGAACGCACTGATAAAGCAGAAGCGTCAGCAAAGATGCAGGTCTATACATACACGGTGGTCGGTGTATAACAGTAGTATATATTGCGGTCGTAAACTATAGAGGATAGGGATTATTCGTCCTCTTTTGCATGTAAATCAAGAGGTCAAAGTTTTAAAGTTAAATTTACCGAACAAATATAGACAATAAAATTTAGATAGCAAATTTAGACGGCAAAAACTAGGCGGGAAATATCGACACTAATCTAGATGACAAATCCGTATGGACATATCTATAGTTACATATGGTTGATTGCTAAAAAGTATAGTAGAATCCCTATTAGAGTAGTGGGGAATGATGGGAGCTAATCATGGTATAATGGAGAGTGTTTAGTCAGGAGGTTACAATGCTATTAGGTGAAATAATTATCAATCGTCCTGCGAAACAATTAAATAAACCATTAACCTATGAAATTCCAGAATCTTTAGCCATGTAGTATAGGAACACGTGTCAGTTCCTTGAGGTACTCACGTGACGAAGGAATTTTTAGTGGGTTATAGTACGATAGAAAATCCGCCTTTTAAAATAAAAAAATCATAGATGTATGGATCCCGTTCCTTGGGTTTTCTCCAGAGATGATGGATACAGCTCGCAAACTGAGTGAATACTATATGTGCACCTTTGCTGGAGGCTTTGAGCTATTCACGGTAGATAAGAGCAAATTAAAATCTAGTGACAGACCGAAGGTGGAGTGGTTAGTTCCGACAGAGGCGTTTCGGGTAGACTATTTTGAAACGCGCAAACGCAAACAACGGTCACTAGCGGAGTATTTTAGCAACCCATGGGACTACACCGATTCCAGAATTAAAATCAGCAGGCTTTGCGCTCCCTGTGATTCGACAAGGGAAAGAATGCCCTCATATTCATGTGGATTTGCGCTATGAAATGACCACGACGGCATATAGTGTCATCAATTCAACCAAGACATTCCCTTAACAGAGGCGCAATCTTCGTGTATGAGAAGACTCATGAAAGCGTAGAAACGGGGCAGAGCAAAACCTTTTTGCTCCATGGTGACGGGAAGTGGGAAGACGCAACTCTATTTAAAGAGCGACTAGGAAACGATTGCAAAAGATAAAATCGTCATCATTTTAGTGCCGGAAATTGCGTTGACTACGCAAATCGTCAAACGCTTTGTAGAACGATTTGGTCAAGAAGTCGTTGTCTTTCATAGTCAGCTCACAAAAGGGGCGCGCTATAACAATTGGGAACGATTGCGCCGAAAAGACAGCCATATTATCATCGGAGCTCGGTCAGCTATTTTTGCACCTACAGAAGATATCGGTCTCATTGTGGTCGATGAAGAGCATGATCCGTCCTATAAACAACAGGATATGACTCGCTATGATGCTCGTAAAGTGGCAGAGTGGCGCAGTGAAGCGAATGGTTGCCCCTTATCTTTGGGTCAGCCACACCGTCTATAGCAGCCTATTATAAGGCGCAACAAGGTGAGTATGAGTCGCTGATCTCAAGCATCGTATCTTTCATCAGCCTATGCCGAAGGTATCCGTTATCGATATGAAAGAGGAAATGTTCTATGGCAATTATTCCGTATTTTCCTCAGCTCAGTGCATACGTTGATTTATGAAACTTTGCAGGGGAACAAGCCATTCTCTTGTTAAATCGTCGAGGTCATAGTACCTTTTGTGATGTGCCGTGATTGTGGAAAGACGATTCAATGTCCGCATTGTGATATTTCCATGGTCTACCATCGAGCAGGTCAAGATTTACACTGTCACTATTGCGACCATCATCAACGAATCCCCACCAGTAGTGCCCTCATTGTGGAAGCAAAAATTGGCTTTTGGAACAGGCACAAAAAGGTGGAAGAAGAGCTGAAAAACGCTTTTCCAAAGCTAGAGTGATTCGATTAGACCAAGATACGACTCTAAAAAGGAGAGATCGGGAACGGATTTTAGATGACTTTGCACAAGGGCACTATGATATTTTTATTAGGCACATAAAATGGTGGCAAAAGGGTCACGATTTTTTTCAAATGTAACGGCAGTGGGCATTATTACTGCAGACTCTATATTGCACATTCCAGTGTATACAGCAAAGAGAACGAACTTTCAATTTATTGACGCAGGTCATCGGTCGTGCAGGGCGTGGTCAAAAAGAAGGACGTGGTGGTGCAAACCCTATAGTCCAGAGCATTATGCAGTTCGTCACAGCACAGCTCATGATTATGAAAGTTTTTACGCTGAGGAAATCGAAGCTCGTAAGGCTTTGCTATATCCACCGATTGGTGAGATGATTCAAATTACTCTATTAGACGCCAAAATAGATGGGGTTAAACAACGAGTAGCAGAGTTAGCAATGCAGTTGCGACAAGTGGCGAAAAGTACTACGGTATCGACGTCTTAGGACCCTATGAAAATGGCGCTTTCAAGATACGAGATATGTATCGATTATGTAATATGATTCGAGGAAAAGATGTAAGTCCGATTAAAGCTTATATGTATGATTCCGATATATTTACAATGCCCCACATGTATATTGATGTGGATCCAGTTTAGGAGGGACAATGGCAGTTTTTAGAAGTTATGACAACAGGACATCCTGTATTGAAACAAATTGCAGAACCAGTAGAGTTCGTGAATAAAAAGATTCGTCAATTATTAGATGATATGGCGGAAACGATGTATAAAACAGATGGTGTTGGATTGGCGACGCCACAAGTAAATGTGTCAAAACGTATCATTGTATTAGATGATGGAAATGGACTGATTGAAGTAATCAATCCAGAAATCGTTAAAAAAGAAGGATCTCAAATTGGCCTAGAAGGCTGTTTGAGCGTGCCAGAGCTATTTGGCGATGTAGAGCGATACGATAAAATCGAAGTACATGGTATCAATCGCAACAACAAGAAAATTAAGATTAAAGCAGAAGGATTTCTGAGCTAGAATTTTTCAACATGAAATTGACCACTTAAACGGCATATTATTTGTTGAAAAAGTTAGTGAATCCTAATGAAATTTTCATTCACAAAAAGGAACAATAAGATGAATCCACTTCGTATCGTATTCATGGGAACGCCAGATATAGCAGTTCCTACGTTGGCAGCCTTACTAGACAGTAAACACGATGTGGTAGGTGTATTTTGCCAACCGGATAAACCAAAAAGGACGTGGCAATAAATTACAAATGCCTCCGACCAAAGAGTTGGCTTTGGCTCATGACATTCCCGTGTATCAACCGCAATCTTTGCGCAATGAAGAAGCAGAAACGTTGCTCCAAGAGTTGGCGCCAGATATTGTGATCGTCATTGCCTACGGAAAAATATTACCACCATGGTTGATTCACCAACCGCCATTGGGATGCATTAATTTACATGCGTCTTTATTGCCTAAATATAGAGGGCGACACTGATTCAATATGCGGTGTGGCATGATGAAAGAGAAACGAGGCATGACTATTATGCATATGGATGAAGGTCTAGATACAGGGATATTCTCTGTATGGAACGCATTCCTGTGACAGAAGAGGACACAGCAGGTACCTTGTTTGATAGCCTTAGCAAAACTGGGTGCACAGATGATTGTCCCTACTGTAGAAGCTATCCAACGAGGCGAGTTACCAAGAATGCCACAATGTCATGAAAAGGCAGTGAAACAGGCAAAATTACAAAAGAAATGGGCTTGCTTGCTTTCTACAGAACCGGCAGGAGTTAAGCAGCAAAGATTAGAGCCTTTAATCCGAGCCCTGGATGTTATACATTCTTAGAAGGAAAACGCATCAAATTCTGGCATGCTAAGGTAAATCATGAGTCCATGTATAGCCCAGAACACTTACAGGGTACCTATGGATACCCTAAAAGAAGGCACTGTAGTGGATGTAGATCAAGGATTCTTTTCAGTATATTCACTGGTCATGGCGTATTGCGCGTCACAGAAGTGCAGACCAGAGAATAAAAAAACGGATGAATGCCGGTGATTTTGCTAGAGGTCATCAGCTGACAAAGGGAGTTTGCTTTGGAAATGCATAAATCCTATGGTTTATATTTACGATTAACAGCATTGGCGATAGGACTCATCAGGGGTCTATGGATTTGGATTGTGTACATGATGCATCCTAGCTTGATGGCATGGGGCATGATAACGGGCATTTTGGTAGAAAGTATCTTAGTTTTTGCCCCTCATTATGGGTATTGCTATGTGGCTCTATATGGCATTAGTGACGATATATCCCATTCAACATCCCATTTTTGTACGCTTATCGAATCGAGGCTTATATTTGCTCTTTCCTTTTGTGATTCTATTGGCAAAAGCACTAGGGCGTACGTCAGACGAAGTGAGTCAATCTTGATTGCTTTGATTAATCATTTAGTGAGTACCCAAGTCTATCAAGTGGAGGCACATCGCTTATTATTGCTGACACCGCATTGTATACAACTATCTGATTGTGTCCATAAAGTGACCACGGATGTACAAAATTGTAAGCGCTGTGGGCGTTGCCAAGTAGGTACATTACTGGAATAGCGGATACCTATGGATGCCACTTTATTGTGGTTACTGGGGGCACCTTAGCGAGACTAAAAAATTAAAGAAATCCGCCCTCAAGCGATTGTGGTAAATTGCCTGTGAGCGAGATTTAGTGAGTGGCATGGCGGATGTATTTCCCATACCTGTTATTGGCGTATTAAATGAACGTCCTTGTGGACCTTGTTGTAATACAAGGGTCAACACAGATGACATCAAGACTGTCATAGAAAGGTTACTGTATGGAAACGATAGGAAAACAAGAACATAAGAATATTCGTAGATTGGCCTTGAAAGCCTTGGTGGAGATCCATCGAGATAAAAAATATGCCAATATCGTATTGCCACAGTATATGATACAAGAATCGTTGGGCGATTTAGACCGCAGATTTTTTACGGAATTGGTGTATGGTGTGGTGCGCCGTCAAAATTATTTAGATGCCATCATTGTACATTTGACGAAAAACCCATAAAAAACTGTCACCTATGGTGCTTGAAATCCTACGACTAGGCATCTATCAGTTGCTATACATGGACAAAGTGCCGTCTAGTGCTGCTGTGAATGAAAGTGTCAAATTAGCAAAAAAAGTGGCGCCAGGAATGGATCGCTTTGTGAATGCCCTATTGCGCAATGTGGATCGGCAACGAGATGAGATTGCTGTTGATGCACTGGCTACATCAGAGGCAGAACAGATTTCCTTCATTTATAATCAACCGTTGTGGTTGGTCACATTGTGGATGGAGCAACGAGGGTGTGGAAGAGACAATCGACCTTTGCGCTTGGTTCAATGAAACACCGCTCTTAACAGCTCGTGTGAATACCTTGAAAATCAGCCGAGAGGCGCTGTTGGAAGAACTTTCACAGGCACAATGGGTGGTGGAACCAAGTCATATGTTGCCGGATGCATTTTTGATTCACTCTCATAAAGGACAATTGCAACATGCCAAATGGGTGCAAAAAGGATTACTCACATTTATGGACGAGGCCTCTATGGCCGTAGCTTACACCAGTGAATCCGAAAAGGGCATATGCAGGTATTGGATACTTGCGCGACACCGGGCGGAAAAACGTTGCACATGGCTACCTTAATGGGTAATAGAGGATCCATTGTGGCCACAGACATTCATGAGCATAAAGTGGAATTATTACAAACCAATGCCACTCGGTTAGGTATGACAAATGTGCAGGCTACTGTGGGGATGCGACACAACTTCGTGAAGACTGGAAAGAACAGTATGACGTAGTCCTTGTGGATGCGCCATGTTCTGGATTAGGTATATTGCAGAAAAATTAGACATGAGATGGCGCAAAGAACCGTCTCAATTAACAGAACTGCCTATTTACAGGAGAATATTCTAGACGTTGCTAGCACCTATGTAAAAGTAGGAGGCCACTTGGTGTATTCTACATGTACCATCAATACTTTAGAAAATGAAGGTGTGGTGCAGTCATTCCTTGCCTCGCATCCCAATTTTGCACTTGAAGATGTAGCGCATTGTTACCATTTTGAGGCAGAAGGTCCCATGGTGACATTATTGCCACATGTATATGATATGGACGGATTCTTTATAGCCCGTTTACGTAAGGAGACAGCATGATAGAACTAATAGGTCTGTCATTACCAGCGTTAAGTAACGTTGTGACAGAAGGGGGAATCCCTAAATTCCGTGCAAAACAAATTATGGATTATATCTACCAACGTCACGTATTTTCTATGGAAGAGATGGTGCAGCTTCCAAAGACAATGCGTGAATGGCTAGTAGAACATTGTACCATCACAGTGCCTACGGTGGTGCGTGAAAGTACAAGCTCCGATGGAAACACGAAAAAATTATTGCTCCGTTTCGCAGATGGCAATCAAGTGGAAACGGTACTGATGAAACAGCATTATGGCAATTCTGTATGTTTGTCTTCGCAAGTGGGCTGTGCTATGGGTTGTATCTTTTGCGCCTCTACGACGGAGGGTTTATTCCGTGATTTAACGGTGGCTGAAATTGTAGGGCAATTGCTGTTATTTGAAAGTATCATTAAAGAAGAAGTACATTCTATTGTTGTGATGGGATCTGGGGAGCCTTTGCAAAACTTTGATAATACCATGGATGCATTGCGATTCATTCATGAGAAGGAAAGTTTTAATATCGGCTATCGGCGCATGACAGTGTCCACTTGTGGATTAGTGCCAAATATCTATCGATTTGCAGAGCTAGAATTGCCTATAACATTGGCACTATCCTTGCATGCTACCACAGATGTAACACGTAAAGAGATCATGCCTATTGGGGCTACCTATGCATTACAAGATGTATTGGATGCAGTGGCAGTATTATAAACGTACAGAGCGACGAATTACCTTTGAATATATCTTAATTCAAGATGTGAACTCTTCTGAAACAGAGGCACATCAGTTGGGAACGATTGCAAAAGAGTTCCCTCATTGCAATGTGAACTTAATTCCCGTGAATGGAATGAGCACATTCATTTATACAAAGCCATCTATGAAGGCGATGCAGAACTTTAAATCGATTGTAGAATCCTATGGAGTGTCTGTGACGATTCGCAAGGAAATGGGTGATGAAATTCAAGCGACTTGCGGTCAATTAAAAATACAACATCAACAATCTTTGAAAGAAGGGATGTTATGATTAGTTTAGGGGATTAGTAAAACAGGTCTAGTTCGCCAGCGTAACGAAGATCGATTCTACGCCAATGGACCACTCCTTATTGTCGCTGATGGCATGGGAGGTTATACCGGCGGAGAATATGCCAGCACTATGGTTGTGGATACGATTGTAGAAGTGGTACAGGCGAGCACCAGAGATAACAACAGCTGTCTTGGAGACGAGCCACACAAAAAGCGAACCATATGGTCTATGAAAAAGTAAAACCTATAAAGAGTTAGAAGGAATGGGTACTACTGCGGTAGTGGCGTACCTACAGGACTCTATCTTATATTGGGCCCATGTGGGTGATAGCCGTCTCTATCGGTATGATAAGAGTAGCTTGCAACGGTTAACCAATGATCATTCTATGGTGCAACAATTAGTGGAAGCGGGAACGATTACAGAGAAGAAGTAATCCATCATCCGAAGCGGAATATGCTGACAAGGGCGATTGGAGTGTATGACAAGGTAGAAGTAGATACGGGGATGATAGAAGTTCATGAGAATGAACGGATCCTACTATGTAGCGATGGTCTATCTGGTTATATTGAAGAGTCTCGTATTGCAGAGGTACTTTCAGAGGAATCCAATGAAAATAGAACTCTCGAAGATTTAGTGCAACTCGTCTATGACGCAGGGGCACGGGATAATGTAACAATCGTACTTGGTCGTATATAAAGAGGTGACTTATGGATAGACATACATTAGTGGGACTGGTCTTTGATCATCGCTATGAGTACAAGAGAAAAATTGGTATTGGCGGCATGGCCGATGTGTATCGCAGTAAGGATACACTATTGGGCAGACCAGTGGCGATTAAAATTTTGCATCAAAACTTTGGCAGTGATCAAGACTTCGTAGCGCGCTTTAAACGAGAAGCGCAAGCAGCGGGTAAATTGAATCATCAAAATGTGGTGAGCATGTATGACGTAGGCTACGATCAAGGCTTTCACTATATTATTATGGAATATGTAGCAGGTTGTACGTTGAAAGAATACATTCAGCATCATTCTCGTGCAAACCATTCAAGAGGCGGTGAAAATCACTATTGCCATCGCAGAAGGTTTTGGAGCATGCACATATGATGGGCATTGTTCATTGTGATGTGAAACCTCATAATATTTTTGATTACGGATGCAGGTCGTGTGAAAGTGACCGATTTTGGCATTGCGAGAGCCATCAATTCTGCGGCTACTATGATGTATACGAACTCAGTGATGGGGTCGGCTCATTATATTTCTCCGGAACAAGCTAGTGGGAAAACTATCAATGTGAGTACAGATATTTATTCACTTGGCGTTGTTCTCTACGAATTATTAACTGGGAAAGTGCCGTTTAGAGGGAAACTCCGGTCAGTGTCGCTTTGCAACATGTGAAAGATCGGGTCATTGCACCGCGCATAAAAATAGTTTGATTCCTCCACAATTAGAGCAGGTGGTATTAACGGCTTTGGAAAAAGAACCGGGCAAACGATTTGGATCGATTTCTGAAATGATTCAAGCTTTGCGCATGTCATTAGGGCTATCGGGGAGGTACCTCAGCGAGACCAATGCAACATGATTTTGCCACACAGTGTTGCCTCCACTGGAAGAAGAAGTGATGGAGGAAGAGGAAGAACGTCAAGAGAGCTATATGAGTAAATTGGGCAGTTTACCGCAAAAATACATCATCGGCAGCGCTGTTTGCCTTTATTTTTTAGCATTCTTGTGGGTACTTCTTAAGCTTTTGGTAATTTCTGGAGTAACTCCACTGTAGATGTGCCGAATGTAGTGGGAAAACAATTAAGTGTAGCCACACGATTATTGGAAGAACGACATCTCCGTGTGTCCAGCTCGGAAGTGACCAATTCCGATGTGCCAGCAGGGCAAGTTATTTCACAGAGCCCAGAACCGGGTGAAACGGTGAAAGAACAACGGATGGTACATTTAGTAGTCAGCAAGGGTGCTGGTGATATTACTATTCCAGATTTACAGGGCATGAGCTTTGATCAAGCTAGAGAAAAACTAAAAGCATTAGGCTTGTCCATCGGTAAAATCTCCTATACCAGCGATACCAGCAAAGATGATGGAGTAGTCATTAGCCAAGGTCTACAAGCGGGCGGTAAAGCCTCTAAAGGAGCCACTGTAGATATTACGATTAATCAAACTAAATCGACCATGGTGGAAATTCCAAATGTAGTGGGTATGACGATTAAAGAAGCGAAAAGAAGCCTTGGGTAATTTGGGCTAAGCATTAGTAAAATCTCTGGTTCCAACGAAGATACAGCAGTGGTTTCGCTGTGAGTCCAGCACCAGGGTCTTCGGTAAAACGAGATGAAAGCGTGACCTTAGTAGGACAACAAAAGATGGTAAGAAAGAAAGCAATAAAAGCAGGGGATACAACAAAAAGGTACCGTAGACATTACAGTTCCGAATGGTCGCAGTGCACAACAAGTAAAAAAATAGTGCTCATCGATGATGAAGGTGGACGTGTTGTGTATGATGGCAGCAATGCTCCTGGGGACCGCATCATTAAAAATGTATCTGGTACAGGTAATGTGCGAGTTCAAATTTATTTAAACAATGCATTAGTGCAAGAGCAATCCTTATAGGAGATACGATGAAACAAAGGTGTTGTGATTAAAAAAATATGAATGGCTACTTTTACGTGCAAACACCAAGTGGTGAGGTGCATGAGTGTAAAAGTGCGTGGGCGATTAAAAAGACCGCTACTCTTTATTAGTAGGCGATACGGTAACCATTACGGATGATGGCTGGATCGATGGTATTGAGGAGCGCAGAAATTCTCTGCGCCGACCAGCCATTGCCAATATTGACCAAGTGATGGTAGTAGTAGCTCCGAGGGAACCAGATATTCATCCTTTGTTATTGGATCGGTTATTAGTAATGGTCCATCATAGTGGGATTCCTCCTATTTTAGTCATCAATAAATATGATTTGCATACAGAGGATACTCTAGCTTTACAAAATGTGTATGAAAGGATAGGATACAAAGTTATCTGTACCTCTACCCTATACTGGGGAAGGCATAGAGGAACTGCGCCAGTACCTACATGGTCACATCAGTGCCTTTTGCAGGGTACTCCGGTGTGGGTAAAAGCAGTTTGCTCAATGCGGTAGATCCGAACTTTGCATTTTCAAACAGGGGCTGTGAGCGATAAGATTAAACGAGGTAGTCATACAACGCGCCATGCATCTTTTATATAGCTTAGATGAAAGTTCCTTTATCATGGATACACCGGGATTTTCTGCCTTAGAACATACAGGTATGACATTGGATGATCTTATCTACGCCTTCCCAGAGTTTAGGGACTATGATGGGGAGTCGCAAATTCAGTCCATGCTCTCACAGTCACGAACCTATTTGTTCTGTAAAAGAAGCCTTAGAGAGTGGTCATATTAGTCAACAACGGTATCAATCCTATTTGACCATAAAATCCGAAATTGAAGACCAAAGGAGACGATAAGATGATTCAAATTGCACCTTCCATGCTATCAGCAGACTTTTCCAATTTACGAGAAGACATTCGCACCATTGAAGAAGGCGGCGCGGACTTACTTCACATCGATGTGATGGACGGGCACTTTGTGCCTAACTTAACCTTCGGAGCTCCGGTGGTAAAAGCATTGCGTCCGCATACATCACTGCCTTTCGATGTCCATTTAATGGTGGAAAACCCAGGGGATTATGTAGAAGAATATGCCAAGATTGGCGTGACCTATTTTACCTTTCACTGGGAAGCAGTACACATGCCCATCGCTTGATTCAAGCCATTAAAGCGAGTGGTATGAAAGCAGGCGTTTCCTTTAAATCCATCCACACCAGTGTCTCTATTAGAAGATATTGCGGAAGACTTAGATTTAATCTTAATCATGAGTGTTAACCCAGGGTTCGGGGGACAATCTTTTATCCATAATGCGGTGAAAAAGTAAAACAAGCACGACAATTACTGGATTCTGTGGGGAATACACAAGCTGTGGTAGAAGTAGATGGTGGTATTAACTTGAAACAGCTCCTTTGGTACGTGAAGCAGGAGCTACACTATTAGTGGCAGGATCTGCTGTATTCGGAGCTCCGGATCGAGCAGATATGATTCGCAAACTGCGAGGCTAATATGATTCGCGTTGGAACAGATATTATAGAGATTCACCGTATGGAACTAGCGATGCAGCGAGACAGTTTTCTACGCCGTGTGTTTACAGAGTATGAACGAAACTATGCATGGGGACGGAACAAGCAAGCGGCGTCCTCTTTTGCGGGTATCTCTCTGCCAAAGAAGCTTGCGTGAAAGCATTAAGTACAGGATTTCGCCATGGATCTTGGCAGGATATCGAAGTCACACACGATGCCTGGGGCGCACCGGTGCTGACCTGTAAAGGTTATTTCCGTGAGCAAATGAAAGCCTTAGGGTATGAAACACTGCAAGTTTCTATTAGTCATTGTCGTGAATATGCGACAAGTACAGTCATTGTATATTAGAGGTTAGACCTATGCGACTAGTAACACCAAAGCAAGTTAATATAGTAGATCAATATATTGAAAGTTTAGGACTTCCGGTGTCTCATTTGATGGAACATGCAGGACGATCTGTGTTTGAGGTAGTACACAGATATATACAAGAAGGTAAAGGGTACTAAGGGCGTTTTATTTCTTTGTGGTATCGGCAATAACGGCGGTGATGCTCTAGTGGCGACTCGCTTGTTAGCAGAAGTGCCTGAAGTGACTATCTATGTTGCTCTATTAGGAAATCCAGAAGAAGGTTCTCCTTTGTTTCAGCAACAATGGAAGGTGGTAAACACCCCTAGATGATATTACTATTAGGATTGTAACTGATGCGATGATACAGTCTAGTGGGAATCTAATACCTCCACATGTATTACGGAATATAAGCGTTGTGGTGGATGGTGTGTTTGGCACTGGCTTTCACGGGTTCTTGTCAGAACTCGATAGCATCTATTTTTGACCAATGTACAGAATGGCGTTCGCATAGTGATACACGAACATGTATTGCCATCGATATTCCGAGTGGCGTCAATGGATTAACTGGATATGCGGATTTTTCTGCATTCAGAGCAGATGAAACCATTACATTGTTAGCTCCCAAAGTGGGCATGCTTTTCTATCCGGGAAGAGAACGTGTAGGAAAGTTGAGTATAGGCAGTATCGGATATCCATTTCCGCATCAGGGCTTATGGAAATCAGAGCATAATTGGCCTGAAATCTATTGGAATAACGCAGAATCCTTGCATGTAGAGCCTCGTTCTCCCATTGCCCATAAAAGGAACCAATGGACACGTCTATATTGTCGGTGGTTCTCCAGGAATCTATGGAGCCCCCATATTAAGTGCTGAAGGAGCCTTACGTAGTGGAGCTGGAAAAAGTAACGATTATATCTAGAACGGACGAGTTAGATGCATTGCGGTCCTTGAGTCGCCCTGAAATGATGATTCGTGATAGTAAAGATGTAGAACGATTAGATGGAAATAGCACAGTCGTCATTGGTCCCGGTGGTGGTAGAAGTAATCGTGATAAAAACTATTTACTTCAATGCATGCAATCTGTTACAGATAGTCACATGGTCATTGATGCAGACGGGTTAATGGCGATAGCTAGTGATCTATCCGTGTTAAAATGGTGCTCAGCCACATTAGGTAAAGAAGAGCGGGCGCTCGTCCTAACGCCGCATTTCGGCGAATTTTCTGCACTGACCGGAATACATATAAGAGAACTTTGTGATGATCCTATTGGATATGCTAGAGCATTTGCAGAAGAGTACCGCGTGTATGTAGTGCTCAAAGGGCAACCCACAATTCTTGCCACTCCATTTGATGCAGTTTATGTAACAACAACAGGTAATCCTTATATGGGTACTGGAGGCATGGGTGATGTATTAGCGGGTGTCATTGGTTGTATGCTGAATCAAAATCTAAACCCTATGAATACTATGAACGCTATAAATATTGCTATATACGCACATAGTCGTGCTGGAGATCTAGCCCTAGATGATCTTGGTCCAGGCTTTACTCCTACAGAGGTAGCACAGCGAATTGGTCGTGTACTACGAAGCATAGATGGATACAAGCAGGATCTAACACTGTAATAAGGTTGTAATACATAGAGGTTAGAAAGTACTTACATATGACAATATATATAAATATCTACTCTTGTTAGGTGTGTTGGTAGTAGCACTAATAAGTCTAGTAGGCTGTGGAAAAGAACTTTCACAGGTGAATGCAAATGTTGCAAAAGACAGAAGTAAGTCAATCTACGCAAGCACCAACGGGAACCATGAAAGTCCATGTATTGGATATTGGACAAGGCGATGCTATCTTAATCCAAGTAGGGGATCGATTCTCCATGATTGATACAGGAGATATAGAACATCGACCTCAAGTGGTGGCGTTATTAAAAAAATATGGTGTGACGGAGTTAGAAAACGTGATTTTAACCCATCCTCATGCGGATCATATTGGTGGCTTTTTATGCCATCGTCAAAGCGATTCCCATCAAACATGTGTATGATAATGGCATCGACATCGATAGTGGTACGTACCGTACCTATTTGAAAATGATTGAAACGAAACATATCCATCATGAAACACTACACAAAGGAGATCGCTTAGATTTTGGCAATGGTGCCTATTTCGAAGTTTACGCTCCATGGGTAGGCGAAGTATTGGGCGATAAAAAGTACAAGTGCATCAAAAATAATAACTCCATTGTTGGTAAATTGACCTTTGTGCAAGTTCTCTGTGCTCACGACAGGTGATGCGGAAAGAAGAAGAAGCACGCCTCATTAAAGAGCAAAAATACGAAGATGTCTAGTAAAGTGTTGAAAGTAAGTATCACGGTAGTAATGGATCTGAGTGAAAAAGACTTCATTCGCTCTGTACGACCTGAGGTCGCGGTTATCTCCGCTGGCTACACAATTCCTATGGTCATCCGGGGGTGAAAGCGATGGAGCTGACTTTCACGGAAAAAGTAGACATCTATCGAACAGATACGATGGGAACGGTCACTATACGAACTGATGGTAAAAACCTACGATATTCGAACAGAACGATAGGGGAATATACCTTTCAGATTTATCAGAATTGCGGGTATAATTTACGTAGCAACTATGCATTAGACAGTGTAAAAATAGGAATTATAATTATGAATATATGTGTAACAGGGGAGCTGGATTTATAGGCTCTCACTTAGTGAGATCGATTAATTCAGGAAGGGCATCGTGTACTAGTCATCGACAACTTAAGCAGTGGGGTACGAGAATTTATCAACCCTAAGGCGGAATTTATGGAACTAGATATACGAGATGCTAGCATCTTAGAGGTATTTCAACAATTCAAACCAGACTATGTATTCCATGAGGCTGCAAACTGTGGTATCAGAATCTATGGTCAACCCAATGGAAGATTGCGATATCAACCTTATGGGTCTGTTGAATTTATTGCAGTATCTCTGTGAAAAGTTGAGGGTCAAAAATTCCTCATGCCTTCCTCCGGCGCCGTCTATGGCGCTTTAGAGGAGATCTTAGCTCACGGAGAACATGATAGGCATACCTCGCTCCTGCTATGGACTCAACGAAAATCGACCACAGAGGGCTATTTAAGAATCTATGAAGAATCCTTTGGATTGCCGTACATCTGTTATCGGTACTCCAATGTGTATGGACCTCGACAAGGCAATGGCGGAGAAGGCGGTGTGATTAGTATCTTCTGCGAGCGTGTCGCCAATGGAGAGGGATTACCATTTTTGGAGATGGTGAACAAACTCGTGACTTTGTTTACGTCGATGATGTAGTGGAAGCCAATCTACTGGTACTTTTGATAATGATGTGACGGGCATTATTAATGTCAGTACAGAAACAGGTATCTCTGTGAATGCTTTAATTGATACATTAGAAACGATTGCAGGGGCACATGTGACGCGGGACTACAAAAGACGCTCGTATCGGTGATATTAAAACATTCCTTGTTGAGTACTGAAAAAGCAAGAAACGTATTAGGCTATGTGCCTAAATGGAACTTGTCACAAGGATTAGAAAAACATACGACTATGTGAAACAGAATAGATAACAGCATAGGAGCTTTGTCAGAGCAAAGCTCTTTGTTGTTGAGGAGGAATTATGCAAATTAATGCGACCAGTATTAGAGGTGTTTGATTTTTACATCTTCTATGCCAGCCTATTCAGACTATCCTATGGAAAATTGATACCAGACATACAGAGTTATTTAGAAATGCATGTGATGAAAGCCCTACAAGATCCGGGGGCACGGACAGGATATATCTCTGAACAAACGCCGTGGGGACGAAAAAAATCAAAACAATTTGGTGACAAGGAGATAAGCTTTTGTAGAGTTTGGTCGAGAACTAGGAGAAACGTTATTTTACCTACATGGCACAAGCCATGGATCCTATGTGCTAGATATGATTGTCTGTGATGCCCAAGGGAGCAACCGTATCTCTGCATTCTCCTCTGTAAAAGCTCATGATGGATATACCCATCAATTAATGGCAGAAGAAAATGGTTCATTGGCGACGAAACTCGTAGAACATCGCGCCGTGTTGCCGACGGTAACACAGAAACTATATGGCTTTGCTAGCATTAAATTGTCTGATTTATCCATTCGTGTGTTTGAACCAAAAGGCGAATTTGATGGCGAAAAATGCGCTTTTTAGAGGAGCGAATTTTTCAGGTATCCATGCATCCATCCTCGAAAGATACAGTGAAAAAAAGTGCGCACCGTTGTGGATCGTGTATCAAAAGCGCATGAGCAACCAGGGCGTAGAAGCTATGGCAAAAGACGAAAGAGCTGTTGGCAAAAATGCAGAGGTATCTGATACTATCGAAGCCCGTCAAATTATTGAACAAGTATTTGAGTCTAATCCGATTCAAAAACAAGCGACTTTTGAAAGAGTTGGAAGAAGAAGACCTACTAGGTACTATTGCCCAGTGAGTCGTACCTATGCTACGAAAAATAGGCAAGCAACACAAGATAAAAACAGACAGGTATCGAACTTTCATTTCCAGTGGAATATATGAACGATAGAGAATTTATAGAAATCTCGACGAATGAAAATGGTACCTTGCGGATTGAGTTGAAAAATATTTCTAAGATTACCAATAAATAGGAGTTCCTATGAGTAAAAAGGACATAAGAAAACCAATGCCTTACGCATGCTGGATACCCATCATATCGCCTATGACGTGTTGACCTATGAATGGTCAGAAGAGCGTGGCGCAGGGATCCATGTGGCAGAATCATTGCATATTCCACCAGAAGAAGTATTTAAAACATTGGTAGGCAAAGGAAATGTGACAGGACATGTAGTATTTTGCATTCCCGTGGAAGGGGAATTAGATTTAAAACAAGCGGCTCGGGTGAGCGGTAATAAATCGGTAGAACTCATTGCGGTGAAGGATTTATTACCTCTCACAGGGTATTTGCGAGGGGGCTGCTCCCCAGTGGGTATGAAAAAATCATTCCCTACGTTCTTTGACAGCACCATTGATACCTTGTCTACCGTGTATGTCAGTGCAGGTCTACGAGGTATGCAGGTGAAAGTATCACCTAAGGAGTTAATTCAAGTAGTGAATGGTCAAGTAGTGCCATTGACAATGGAGTAAGTATGGCGAAAAATATTATGCGGTTCGAGTAGTACTTGCACACCAGGCATTTATCTGACTGTACCAGACTGTGAACGGCAAGTGAAGGGATATTCTGGTGCGCAATATAAATCGTTTCCTACAGAAGCAGAGGCTAGACAATTTGTATACGGTGATAGCACTGCAGGGAGCCCTGTTGTAGCAGGTTATAGAGGGGCTACAAGGGGAACCAAGAGGCATCGAAGGTACCGGCTACTAAGGATAGGGGCTCTCTTCGCCCATGATACAGCAGAACTGATCGCCTTTATCGATGGTAGTTTTAATAAACAAAGGGGCATTAGAGGGTCTGGTGAGTCATTTTTAGTAGATGGTGAAGAAATCGAGGTTTTCCCACAGGTACTAGGAAAAATTTTTCCGAGACTATTGGAATGTATCTGGTGAACCATTAGCAGCTATTCATGTTGTGAAATATGCCATTGAAAAAGGGCTACCAATCATGCTCTCTCTATTATGATTACATGGGCATTGAAATGTGGGCAACGGGACGATGGAAAACAAATAATCCCCTTACTACCATGTATGCGGAGAAAATGAAAGAATGGAAACAACAAATCCGCATTGACTTTCACAAGGTACAAGCCCACTCAGGAGTGTATTATAATGAGCGGGCTGATGAATTAGTGAAGCGTACTATTACTGAGTATAGAGAGAATCCATAAATTTATGAAAAATTTCTTTCATCTCGAATCAATATGGTGTACAATAAAGATACAATACAATCATACTGCGTATAGGGAGGGTTTCTATGAAACAAATTCAATTAGAATCTGGCTTTATTTATGATTATACAAATATGATGTTACCAGGAGGCATTACGGAATCTGATGTGAACCAATTGGGTCCAGCCATTGCAGAGTATTGGCGCTGACGAGAAGAAACACGTCGCACAGGCGTGGTGAAAGGTCATTTGTCAAAAGATGGTGAACCAGAATTGGTGCTGTTCCCACAATTACCATATGTGGTGGAAGGTCATATCAATAACCCTAAGGTGATGGCTCGGTTAGAGGCATTGAAAACAAAACAAGTTAGCACCGTTGTGAGCTTTGGCATTGGCGGTTCCTTCCTTGGTGGTAAAGTGTTATTCGATGCGCACTGTGGTGAATTTTTGGAACTACATGAGCGATGAAGAGCGGAACCATCGTCCACGCATGTATTTCAGTGGCAATAATGTGGATCCTATTCGTACTCAAAATTTAATTGAACAATTGAAACGGGAATGGAGAGAGCAACAATTTTTAGAAGACCATGCGCATGTGCCAAAACCAGTATAAAGTGCTATTGGTATTGATTTCTAAATCGGGGTCAACCATCGAGCCAATAACTGAACTTCATGATTGTGAAAGAAGCCTTAGAAGTGGCGATGATTGATTATGAAGTATTGGTGGTCACAGATCCTAGAACAGATGAAAAAGAAACATTACTCACAAATTAGCTGTAGAAGAAGGTTGGGGAGATTCTATATTTGCCGTTCCTGATGGCGTGGGTGGAAGATTCTCTGTATTCTCCGAAGTACCCTTGTGATCGGCGCTGATTGGGTTTCGATATTCAAGCCTATTTTAGAGGGTGCGAAAGCGGCGGATATAGCGACACAAGAACAAGATGTCTGGAAAAATCCTGCTCTATTGAGTGCGGTGTTGAAATATATTGGGTCTGGAACAATATACTAGTCATATTGAAGTATGCATGCCTTACGCAGATCGTTTGAAATCTTTATCGGAATGGTATGTACAATTATTGGCAGAATCCTTAGGGAAAAGAAAAATCTGATGGATCTGGTCATTACGGTCGCGACCCCATCGTAGCAGTAGGAACCACAGATATGCATGCGCAAACACAGGAACATCAAGAAGGTCGCTATAATAAAGTAGTATCCTTTGTAGATGTAGAAGATTGGCATGTGTCCTTACCAGTCCCACATATGTATGACCAATACAGTAAACTAGAAGCCTTAGCAGGTCTTGATTTAGGATTCATCAATCGTGCGACTTTAGCGTCTAATGCAGAATCTTTGGCTAGTGATGGTCGCTTTAGTGGCAGATACCACTGCCAACTATCAATGCTTTCCATTTAGGAGAGTGGATGTTTACTATGTGTTGGGCTATCTACTTTGAAGGTCAATTAGCTGGTGTTGATGCGTTTAACCAACCGGGCGTTGAAGTGTACAAAAATTGTTAGGACCTAAACTTTCAAAAGCATAGGAGATGTAAGAATGAATATTTTAGTGACAGGTGGCGCAGGTTATATTGGAAGCCATACGGTGCGAGCTCTATTAGGCGCCGGTCATCAAGTGGTGATTGTAGATAATTTATCTCATGACTATAAGGAATCGATTCCTGCAGGGGTCCCATTCTATGAAATGGATATTATTGACCCTGCATTAGACGAAGTTCTTGAAAACACAAAATCGATGGTATCATGCACTTTTGCAGCCCATTCTCAAGTGGGTGAATCCATGGTGAATCCATCCATTTATTATGAAAATAATGTGGTAGGTTCCTATCGTTTGGTGGAAACAGCACGTAAACATGTGTGAATCGATTAGTGTTCTCTTCTACGGCGGCTTGTCTATGGAGAACCAGAAGTAGTACCGATTACAGAAGATGCGAAATGGAATCCAACCAATGTGTACGGTCGTACAGAAATTGATGATTGAAGATATGTTGCGTGATTATAGTAAAATCTACGGATTTAAGTTTGTAGCCTTGCGTTATTTCAATGCAGCAGGGGCAGATCCATCTGGTGAAATTGGGGAAGACCATACACCAGAAACGCATTTGATTCCTCTCATCATCGATGCGCCTTGGGAAAACGTGAATCTATTACTGTCTTTGGTACAGATTACGATACAGCGGATGGCACATGCATACGTGACTACGTACACGTGAATGATTTAGCATCTGCCCATATTCTAGCGATGGAATATTTGTACAATGGCGGAGAATCTGATGTGATTCAACTTAGGCTCTGGCAATGGATTTAGCGTCAATGAAATCGTAGCTGCTACGAAAGAAGTAACAGGGGTGGACTTCCGCGTGGATTACGGTGAGCGCCGTGCTGGTGATCCAGGCACGCTCATTGCATCATCTGAAAAAATTCATGCAAAACTTGGTTGGAAACCAGTACATAGTACAGTGCACGAAGTCATTCGCGATGCTTGGAATTGGCATCAATTGCATCCAAAAAGGATATTAATCGTATATAGGAGGGCGATGAAAGTATCATCGGTGCAAGACCTCTACAATCAAATAGAAAGATATATACGCACGCACGGTCGTCTCGTTTTCAGGGGCGACCGTTTTGTCATGCCTCATTTTTCTATCTTGTTTGGAGAGAGTCAACATGGTCAGAAGTAGAACATTTGGAAAGTCCTATGCAAGTGCATGCAAAGCAAGAGACTAAGGGGCGACAGCTAGAGAGGGATGAGTGATGTAACTGTAGAGGAAAATAAGGATACTACTGTAGAAGGGCAAGGACAGAAGAAGATGAAGAAAAATGGTGATTCTAAGTATAAAGGCAAAGCTAGGGACGATAATAAAGCTGAGATCATCACAAGATACCCCGACAGAATCTGCGTTACGCTATTCTGTGCGTTCCGTCATTCGAGCCTACCCTTTAGTAGATAGTTTTTCAAATGAAGTGGTGCCTATGGCGAGTAAAGAAGAGAAAGAAACGTTAGAGGGAACTGACCGTAAGAAGGGCGACTCGATAGAGGGAGCGGTGCGTCCGTCGTATCGCCATAGATCCCATAGGGGGGCGTAATGACTATGGAGATGGACTCAACAGTAGGGGCAGGACCAAGAGTCCCTCCAGCGCCACCGATGCGCATTGTACTCCAAGGCACTGTGGTGGGCGATACGTCCATGGCTGTACTATCTATTAACGGTACATCCTATGTACTAGGAGAAGGTGAATCAGCAGAACAAGTGACGATAGAATCCATTCAAGAACATAGGGTGCTCATTCGCTATAAAGGTGAGAGTCGGTGGATTAAATAGAGGTAGGATAGAAAGGAGTGTTGTAAGGAATGAGATGTAGTTGGTATGAGAAACAAGAAGGCTCTACTCAAGCACAGAGCGGTATGTACTCAATGTGGCAACGCACATTACTAGCATTAGCTGTAGTTATATTATCTGTGACTACGGCAGAGGCTAAGCCAATTCATATGATTGCAAAGGATATGCCTTTGCAAACATTAGTGCAAAACCATAGCTCATGGTCAGGACTTTCAGTGGTGGGATTAGAAAGTTTGGAAGGGTCTGTGTCATTAGAGGTAAAAGAAGAATCTGGTAAGACGGCGATTCACAAATTAGGGGAACAATTGGGATTTCTTGTCTATGAAGAGGGACAGACTTTGTTATTAGAAGGAGGGCCTAAAGAAAAAGAACAGCGTCATCTACGAAGAGTTGTGGCTGAGGTATCGACTCCAGATGAGCTAGGCACGGTAGTAGAAACGATTGTACTGAAAGACCATGTGCACATATTACCTACTACAAATGAAGTGTTATATTATGGAACAGTGAAAGAGATTATAGAGGTGAAAAAGCTCACAATCTTGGCATACGATCCCAAAGCAAGTGCAATTAGATGTGGCAGTTTGGGCGATGGAAAAAGGATATGCTAAAGAATTAGGCATTCAATGGTCCTTTCCGGGGGTACATACGGGAGGTAATCGGAGCGCAACTACTAAGGATAGTGCTCCGCAAAACAGCAATATCTATGTAGGGACATATACCGTCAGGGTGACCCTATTCCGTATTAGCTCATCCGGAACTATCTGCTAAAGAGAGCGATAGTCGGATGACCCTCATAGCTCGTCCTAGCATTGTGGCATTGAACGGTGAAGAGGCGAGTATACTCATAGGCGAACGAGTGCCAGTGACGGTGGAATCTATTCAAAATGGAGTGTCGAGAACGAGCATTCGCTATGAAGAAGCGGGTATCCGCTTACGATGCAAACCTTTTGTGGTACAAAATAATCGAATTGATACAATCATTGAGGCTGAAGTGAGTAATCCCACATTAGTGCGGAGATGAAAGCCTATCGCATTACGACGAGATCAAGCTAAGACGAGGGTGCAGAATCGGAGATGGTGAAACACTTGTTATAGGGGCTTGATGGATCGGCGAACCATGACACAATGGCAGAAAATCCTTTATTAGGAGATATCCTTTGATTGGTAAACTCTTTCAACACAGTCGAAAAACAAAAAGATGAAGTAGAGTTATATATTTTAGTTACTACCAAGGTAATTCAGTAAATAAGAAAGGCAAAAACCCATATACCCTCATTCACTGTTCAAAAACTCCCTTTTATGTATGGTATGATGAAAGTATAGAACATATCAGTTTTTGGGATATGATCGTGATGTAATAGGGGTATTGATTATGAAAAAAGAAAGTCAAATACTGTAAGAGACGAACGATTGCGATGGCAAGCCTTATTAGCCTACAAAGCCTATGACGATGCTAAAACATCCTTTGAGAATTCTAAATTGAAAGACTAAGTCAAGACCTTACAGTGTGATAAAAATCTGCTATTGCACCTGAAACGATTGATGTAGAGAACCTAACGTGGATGTAAGTCAAATTAATGAGATATTAATTATAGCCTTCAAGCTTGAGAAAATAGGAACTCCCAATGAGATGATGAAAGTTAATTTAGGAGACGGTGATATCTTAGATATAAGTGTTGGACATGCGCTTAATAGATTGCATAAGAGTCAAAAACGAAAAAGGATTACCGTCTATTAAAGATAATAGAGAGGATGTTTTAATAGCCGTTATAGGGGTTGTGCTAAATGTTATAGTGGATGAGACCCTATCTGTTGGTTCAAAAACTATTTTTCATACAGATATGGTTCTTTTAGATGAATATGGTAAATTTCAGCATGTGAAACTTGAAGTTTCAGTATATAGAAAAGAGGAAAAATTATGTAATTTCTAATTTTTATCCTATTGAATTTATTAAGTAGAGGTAACTATATGTATAAAAAAATATAAAATATTGTTATACCTGTTTAGAAGTATTCTAGACGGAAAAAGTGTTTCAGATTGTCTTTTTACCACTATTGGGATAAGAGAACGATACACTCTTTAACAAAAACTGAGTTTCTGGAAAAGATTTTGGGATAAAAAAATATCTAGAATCTATTATATTTTATATAATCTACTCAATGATGTTTATTTTTGATAGTCAATTATATGACCTATTAGAAAAGGTAATTCAGTCAGAGCAACTTATATGCCAACCATATTTTTTTGGCAATAGAACTATATAAAAAGATACTTTCTATAATCCAAATAAAGAAAAATTGCGTACATTTTTACATATATTTAATTATTAATGCATGGAATTTGAAGGGTATTATTATAAAAGGTTTATTATTTGAGAAAAAGTATGAAGAAATAAAAGAGTTTGCTTTACAGCATACATTTGCAACTATTGATACTTCATTTTTTCCTGGAATCTAGTATATGGCGTAATGTTGATTATGAAGATTACTTAGAGACACGAAATATAGATTGGAGAGTTGAACCTACATTTGAAGAGAGTTTCCAATTATTTCCATAAATTTAATAAGGAATATAAATCCTTAAATTGCAAGTAGAAAAAGGCATAGTAAATAAATTGCATCAATATTAGAGATAACAATAAAATGAGAGCCTATTTTCGAATACATATCTGATGGTATCAATGAAACATTGATACAATCTATAAGCAAAACTCAGCAAAAGAGCATCCAGCAAGGGCACAACTCATTATTTGCCAGTCTTGGCTATACCGTAGATAAGCTATTGGGTGGAGACGGATTAGAAGGTGCTAGTATTGCACAAGATGGAACGAAGTGGAATAATTTATTACCGCAATTAGAAACAAATTTACATGGAATTGGATTCACTTTATTTACTCTAGCTACTTTGTCAAGCCTAAAAATAGATTCAGCGGGGAAAAATCATTGATAAATATGGAAATATTCTTTTTGAATCATATAATGAATTAGTTGTATATTTACGATGGGATGGTAAATTAAAAAGGATGCCAGGTTATAGATGACTTAGGTGGAGAGCACTATACACAAGAGGTTAAAAAGAAAAGTAGGAAAAAGTAAATCTGATCTTTTATTGGAACCCTAAAAACTGGCGATGTCTATGCAGTGCCAAAAGGATGGAAGCGAGGGAAGCTGAGTTTGTTGATAATGTTGAGGTGGATAAAGATTGATGATAAATAAAAAGATAGAATTAAAAATATCCAATTTTAGCTATGATTCAAATTGAAAAATATATAGACGATTTTTATGATAGTATAGAAGGTTTTAAGCTGTCCACATTAAATCTTGATAACTTATTTTTTTAAAATCACTATAAATATCCCTAATAAGAAGAAAAGTATTTTATAGTTTTTATAGTAATCACCTAGATTTAAAAGAAGACAGACATGATACTGTTACATAAGATGATATGGAATAAAATCAAATGATATTCGCTTAATAAAAGAAAACTCTACTTTTGAAAAAGAAGTAAGGAAATATGGGTTCGGAGCAAGTATTCCAACTATATCTGATTCATTTTATATGGTTAATAAAGATAACATAGAAAATGTGCAAGATCTAATAAGATTAATGCTTAATTATTTACTGAATGATATAAGTTATATCAGCGTTGATGAAACTCAGTCTTTTTGTAGAAATATATTCTGTTACAGATGATGGATATAGATCAGGTGGTATGTGGGTATCAGATAGTCTATTAATATGCAAAGAGATATATTTGAATAAAAATAAGAATTAAAAATTGATTTAGATAAAATTATATGGATTAAGTCGATATAAGACAGTGTAAAATGATATAATTATTTGTGTATAAATAATCAATAAACAATTAATAATAAATAAAATTTAAGGTTTTTATAGGAGACAATTATGGGAGCTTGGAATGCAATAATTTTTGGAAATGATACATCACTAGATATCAAAGAAGAATTTTTAGAAGATATAATCTTGGAGAAGAAGTTCAAGATATCAAAAATCTTTATTTCTAGAAGAAGATGATGAGGATAGATTTAATGTTATTTTTGCACTTGCTCACTGTATGTGGGAAGTTGGACAGTTAGATGATGAATTTTTAAATGAAGTAAAATATATCATTAGAGAGAAGAAGATTTAAAAAGTAAATGAAGAATTGGGGAGCGGATGCTAAATTTATTAAACAAAGAATTAAAAATTTAGAAAAATTTTTAGAAAAAAATTAGTATTAAAAAGAAAACCTAGAGTAGCTCCACCTGTAGAAGTAGAAAGTAAATACAGAAATGGTGCTGTGATGTTATTTAATTATGTAGATGGGATGTGGGGAGTTGTTATAGCTCAAGAAGGTAAATTCTATGATAAAGAAATATACTACCACTATATTCAAACAGATATTAAACTACCAGAAAAACCAACGATGGATGCTGTCTTAAAAGCACATATCATTGATCCAAGTTTTCACAGTAAAGAATACAATTCATTTAGAGATCCAATATACTATCACTACTTTGTAAATTTAGTTTCGGGATATTTAAAAAGTAGTGGAACAAAAAGATTTGAAAAATATAACGATCATGCTTTTTGAAATTATTGGATATTTAGCTGACTGGGGTAGATGCTCGAGTGGTGCTTTTCATTACTTTGATTATTATAGGCAAAAAAACAGAAGAAGAATTTAAAGAATGTGTGATGAGAGTACTTACGAAAAATTACGAAGAAAAATCCTGATGTAAGAACAAAAATGACTGTTGCTGAAATAGAAAAAGAGTTTCTGACTCGTGTATTAACAAGGTATTAATTAAGTTTTAAAAAGAGGAAAAATATGAATGAATTTACACTTTTTGTACATTAAAATTCTATAAGCATAAAAGGAAATCTTTTACCAGACATAATGTCAGGCAATTATAGAGCCCATATTTTTAATAAAAGGGATACACAGTATTTGGGATTTTATTACGAACAAGGAGAAATCAAAAATTTTCGATGAAGAAACGAATTGTTTCCTAATACCGATCTATGATAGTGTTGACTATTCAAATTTAAAAAGAAGGAGCAAGTTTTTATTATGGAAGGATGTAATAAGGTAGGGGAAGGAATTGTAAATGAAATTTTTGAACATATTAAAATAAGATAGATAAAAAGAAGTTTTCTAGCAAATATTAAAGATTTTTAAACGAGGTGAAAGTATGGAAAAATTAAGGTCGTCAATATTAAATCTTATAAATCATTTTACAGATGAGAGTCTTATTGAAAATTTAGATATAAGCGAATTGGAAAATAAAACTTTTTTATGAAATTGTCCTTTAGCTAAAGGATGTAATTAAAGAGCAATATCCAAAAACAAAAACTAAAAGCCTATGATGAAAAAGCATTCATTATGCAAACAGCTTTAAAGATGAAAAACTAAAACAAACTTCTTATATATTAGATGAGATTGAACAGTATCTTACTATAAATAAGTTTTTAAATCATGATAGCTGTGTTGAATTTTTTTAATAGGAAAATTACCACAAATGATTTTTGTAATTACACATGAAAACTTAGTCGCAACTTCTATAGAGAGTTTAATGTTGGCGAAAAAGAAGATTTTTAATAGGGGATGATAAATTTATGAACCATTTATTAAAAAGATGATTTTATTTTTAAATGAATCAAAGTATGTTTCGGTTTATGAATTTGAAGATAAAAATATTAAAGTAACCATTTATAAAGGAGATTTTACACAGGAAGAAATTGATTTTACTAATAAACTTATTAATCTTTATGAAGAGACTTTACCTAAAAATAGCTTTTGGCTATGTAGAATCAGATACTTTTTAAATACTGTTATCCTAATGAAAAATACTGAAAGTATTATATCTAAATTAGGTAAGCCGATATTTAGAAGAATGGGAAATACAACTTTATTAACATATACAGAGCATATCATTGACTATGAACATATTTTTAGATATTGAATTTGAAGGTTTGTATGAAGATATTTTTATGTAGGAATTGATGGGTAAAAATCAAAAGATATTGTATTAAAGGTAAATCTATTAACGTCGATGAAAGAACGTGGTGTAAAAAGGTACACCTCTTTGTGTCTGATGGATTTAAAGGAGTTAGGTGAAATATGTCAAAATATCTTCTCTACTAGCCTTTACCAACGGTGCTGGGTACATATCTCTCGCAATGTCAAAGGGTGTGTTAGAAAGCAGGCTATTAAGACTATTTTTGGATGATTTAAAACCTATTTTACTCTAGTAGAACCGAAGAAGTCGCTACCAACGCATTAGTGTCTTTCTTAGAAACCTGGCGGGAAAATACCCTCGATTACAAGGGAGATTGTCAGATGTAACAAACTTATTTACCCTTTGCAGTTTCCTGAAAGCATCCAACGTAATCTTTTACAGCACCAATATTATTAAAGATTTTTAATAAGCATTTAAAGCGTTATACAATCCAAAAGGAATAATTCCTACAGAAGATTCTCTTGATCGATTTTTCTATGCACGAGTAAGTGAATATAACAGTCGACATCTTAAAAAGAATACATAAAGGATTTGCTCACTTGCTTTCATTCCTTTAATTGCTTAGCGCATTTATTTCTTAAAGAGTTTACACAAAAAAATCTTGACAGTACCTTTGTTTGGAATGGGCAGATGAGTTTTATCTAGTACATACAAGGTCTGGTGAAAAACTAGCTCCTATATTGACTATGTCTACGACATTTCCACCGGTGAACTCTCTTATGTATATGACAATGTTACAGAAGATAACTTTACTAATGAACTAGCCTTGGTAAATGCTTGGGAAGAAAGATATTTTTCCCGGGAAGGGGAACCGCTGTATACACATGCAGTAGCGCCACATGAAGGATGTATCACAGGGACTATGCACATAGATATGTCTCAGTTTATTGAAGAGGAAATGGTTAGTGTAGATCCAGCTATAGAATTTACAGGGAAGATATTCACGATTTGATTCCACAATATTATCAAAAATAGTTACGATATTTTATATTCTATCTTACCTGGTACATATCATCGGGTATACCTATATGTGGAAAATGATGGAACCGTGTGTCGTCAACTAGGGTATATCATCATCGATGGCGAATACCTTACTTTTGAAGAGATGATAGACCATAAAGTGATTTCTAAGGCTACCTATGATGCGACAATGGAACAACTAACATTGTGGTCGAGATTACATGCGAAATGTATTTATTGCTTGTCATCTTGAGCCATGGACGGTGTTCTCTTATATGCTAGATGAAGAACATCATATTTCCACTAATTTTGGTTACGATGTATTAACTGAGCAAACCTATGACAATGAGCTCTTTGACCTATGGTCTTATGAGAAATTAGGCATTAAGAGTCCTAACTTACCTAAAGATAAGATAGCAACTATTGTACCAGAAAATGAATATGTTAAATTTTTAATAAGACGGTATAGAATTGATAATTATACATCAAGTCCTAGGAATACAGATGAGTACCACCTTCTAAGCACAGTTAGGTGATTCACTAATTTACCTTGCAAAAGAGGCTGTGATTATTACTATAATAAAGGATAGATTAAAAATGTTTCTTTCACAGGAGGTTACCATGAGCTATGTAAAAACAGCAAGATCCAAAAAGTTCAAGAAATGATTGAATTAGAATTGGGTCGTCAACGCAACAAATTAGAAATGATTGCATCGGAAAACTTTGTGTCTCAAGCTGTGATGGGCACAAGAGTAGCGTATTGACAAACAAATACGCAGAAGGATATCCACATAAACGTTACTACGGTGGATGTGAATATGTTGATATGGTAGAAGAGTTGGCTATTGAAAGAGCAAAACAACTATTCGGCGCAGAACATGTAAATGTACAACTACATTCTGGTTCCCAAGCGAATTTTTGGTGTGTACTTTGCATTATTAGAACCAGGCGATACGATTATGAGGGATGGATTTATCCCATGGCGGACATTTAACGCATGGATCTCCAGTGAATGTATCTGGTAAATATTTCAACATTATTCCTTACGGTGTAGATGCTGAAACTGGACGTATTGATTACGAAGAAATGCGTGAGATTGCCCAAGAACATAAGCCTAAAATGATTATCGGTGGTGGCAGTGCTTACTCCCGTCAGATCGATTTCAAAACAATGGCGGATATCGCTCGCTGAAGTAGGGGCTATTTTTCATGGTAGATATGGCACATTTTGCAGGGTTAGTAGCGACTGGTTTACATCCGAATCAGTAGAATATGCTGATGTTGTAACAACTACAACACATAAAACATTGCGTGGCCCTCGTGGCGGTATGATTATGTGCAAAGAAGCATATGCAAAAGCCATTGACAAATCTATTTTTCCCTGGCATTCAAAGGTGGCCGTTGATGCATGTCATGCGCTGACAAGCAGTAGCCTTTGAGAAGCATTGCAACCAGAATTTAAAGAGTATGCCAAAACAAGTGATTGTGAATGCCAAACCTTGGCTGAAGCATTGCAACAAGAAGGATTTACCATCGTATCTGGTGGTACTGATACACGTATTGATTGGTGAGACTTGCGCGCAGTTGGTTTAACAGGAAAAGTAGCAGAGCATATCTTGGACGAAGTAGGAATTACATGTAATAAAAATACAATTCCTTTCGACCCTGAAAAGTCCGTTTGTGACATCTGGTATCCGTTTAGGTACACCAGCATTAACAACTCGTGGTCTTAACGCTGAGGACATGAAAGGAAATTGCAAGATGATGTGCATTAGTTCTGAAACATCCAGAAGATACAGCGACTCAAGAAGAAGCGAAACAACGCGTGGCGAAGCTTTTGCAAGCAGTATCCAATGTACGCATAATTAAGAAAAGGAAGTATGTATTATGAACGTAAATGTAATGACACATCCATTGATTCAACACAAAGTAACGTTGATTCGCTCCATGAACACTGGCACAAAAGATTTTCGCGAATTATTAGAAGAAATCGCACTTCTATGGGTTGTAGAATCACTCGTGACTTGCCATTAGAAGATGTGAAAGTACAAACTCCACTAGTAGAAACAGTGGGTAAACAAATCGCGGAGCAAAAAGTGGGCATTGTGCCAATCCTTCGTGCAGGTTTAGGCATGGTGAATGGATTGTTAGAATTGATGCCTATGGCAAAAGTGGGTCATGTAGGCATGTATCGTGATCCAAAAACGTTACAACCAGTAGAATATTACTGCAAATTGCCATCCGATTTTATCGGAACGTCGCATTATTGTGACAGACCCAATGTTGACTACAGGTGGTAGTCAGACGAGACGATTTCTTTGTTGAAAGAAAAAGGTGCTAAAGAAATTCAATTAATGTGTGCAGTGGCGACACCAGAAGGTGTAGAGGTTGTGAATAAGGCGCATCCTGACGTACGCATCTATGTGGTACGCATTAGATGAAAAATTAAATGACCATGGATATATCTTACCAGGTCTTGGTGATGCGGGAGATCGTATTTTCGGTACGAAATAGGCGGTATCACCCTAAGAGTGAGTGCGCGTTTCTGTTAGTAGTGACGCGCATTATTTTCATATAGAAAGGGAATGTATGGCAAAAAGAAAACAGTCTTTTTCTGTTCCGAATGTGGCAATGAATCATCGAAATGGTTTTGGTCGCTGTACGGCTTGTGGAGCTTGGAATACAGCGGTAGAAGAGAACTTCAACCGGAAGTAAAAACAAAGCATGTCGCATCTTATCGACCAGTACAAGATGTAGAGAACAAGCCAAAAGCGTTGTCGGATATCGAAGTCGGTGCCATTGACTAGGATCACCTCTGGCTATGGAGAAATTGACAGAGTCCTAGGTGGAGGCATTGTCCCAGGGGCATTGATTTTATTAGGCGGTGACCCAGGTATTGGTAAATCGACCTTACTATTACAAGTCTCTGGACGTATTGCAGAAGATTCTGGCAAAGTTCTATATGCGTCTGGTGAAGAATCAGATATGCAGTTAAAGCTGAGAGCCCATCGATTGGGCATCAATTCATCTAATTTGTTGGTACAAGCAGAAACTAACTTTAGATACCATATTGAAATGAAGCGAAACGAAGTCAACCGATGCTCCTTGTAATCGACTCTATCCAAACTATGTATGTAGGCTCCGTAGAATCAGCACCGGGTAGCGTGAGCCAAGTCCGTGAATGTACAGCTCGATTGTTGCGCTTTGCCAAAGATCAGGATATTCCAGTGATTATCATCGGTCATGTTACTAAAGATGGAACCATTGCAGGGCCTCGTATGCTAGAACACATGGTGGATGTAGTGCTCTATTTTGAAGGAGAACGGTCCTATCAGTTCCGTATTTTGCGGGGCATCAAAAATCGCTTTGGTTCTACATCGGAATCTGGACTCTTTACCATGGAAGAAGAAGGTCTAGGGGAACTCCTCAATCCGTCAGCCACTTTATTGGCGGAGCGGTCAGAAGAAGAAACAGGATCGGCGATTATGGCATATCTAGAAGGGGTACGCCCCATCTTAGTAGAGGTACAGAGTTTAGTGGTGTCTACAGCCTTTGGTATGCCACGGCGCACAGCTATTGGTTATGATTTAAACAAGCTGATTTTACTCCTAGCCGTATTGGAAAAACGATGTGGTTTCACATTAGGAAATAAGGATGTGTATGTGACGATTATTGGCGGTTTGAAAGTGAATGAACCAGCTAGGATTTGGCTATGGCAGTAGCTATCATTTCGAACTTTGAAAAAAATAAACCAGTCCCTCCAGATATGGTCATTTTAGGGTGAAGTGAGCTTAACCGGTAATATTCTGCAGTATTCCACGCATCGAGCAACGTATTGGAGAGGCAGAAAAAGCTAGGATTTAAACAATTCATTATCCCTGCAGGAATGTAAAACAACTGAAAGGAATACAAGAGGGTATTTCTATTCATGAGTGTCACAAGTATACAAGAAGTGATGCAACGTATTTTTAGCACCTATGTGTAGGGACCGTATCTTTCACGGGAACTATAGATAGGTGTGATATACTTGGATAAGGAGGTGACCTTATGATTTATCAATTATTGCGATATGCCATTGCCATCTTGTGCGGTACTATGGGGTATGTCGGTGTAGATGCATTGTCAACGCTCATGGTTCCTGTATGGGACGAAACGATGTTACAAATGGGTGTATTTGGCATATCCCTTGTCATGATACTGTATTATGCGTTAGGGTATATTGATAGCAACCATCATTGGGTATTTAATATCTAAATACATTTTACGCGTAGGTCTAATGGTAGCGAAACGAATTGAACGTGTGTTAAGTCGAGTTCCAAGTCAACAACTGGTGGCTGGTACGATAGGGATTATTATTTTGGACTCATTATTGCTAATTTAATTGGTGTGACTTTTGAAAGGGTTCCAATTATTGGCTCATATTTACCTATCGGTCTCAGTGCTGTGTTTGGGTATATTGGGATTCGCTTAGGCATGGATAAAGGACCAGACCTATATAAGGCGATGGTATCCAATACTTTTCAGAGGTATTCTGAACAGGCGCAATGTACCAAAGGAAACAAAAGATGCAAACTCTTGCCTCTGCGCGCACTAAGGTATTAGATACTTGGTAGTCATTGATGGACGTATTTTTAGATATTGTGAATAGCAGGTTTCTTGGAAGGTCCTTTTGTAGTACCTGTATTTGTATTGGAAGAATTACAAAACTGTCGGATTCTTCGGATACGTTGAAACGTAACAAAAGGTAGACGTGGCTTAGATTTACGCAAACGATGCGTGGAAAAGTTGGCGGATACGTTGGAAATCATCGACGTGAACTATGACGATATGTCAGAAGTTGATTTAAAAATTGGTTCGTTTAAGCATGGACAAACATTGGAAGCTCATTACCAATGATTTTAATTTGAATAAAGTGGCTACCTTTGCAAGGTGTATCGGTATTGAACTTAAATGATCTTGCTAACGCAATCAAGCCGAAAATGGTGAGTGGTGAAAACTTATCTGTTCGCATTATAAAAAGCTGGTAAAGAAGCACATCAAGGCGTAGCCTATTTAGACGATGGCACTATGATTGTCGGTAGAAAATGGTGTAGACTATGTGATCAAACGGTGAATGTCATGGTCACATCTGTATTGCAAACAAGTGCAGGGCGTATGATTTTTGCTCGTGTAGAGGAGCAAGTATAGAAAGGGTTTTCAATGATTAGTTGTATCGTATTAGTCGCAGGTGCAGGGCGCCGTATGGGCTATTCAGATAATAAAGTGTGTATGCTATTGGGACCAATATACTGTGTTCCAATGGAATATACAGCATATGAAACAATGGGATGGATTACAAGAGGTCATTGTGGTGGTGGTAGACCAAGAACGGTCGTTTATAGAAGAACAAGTAGGAGCCATGCAAGTGCCTTTGGACTGTGAAGTATGCTATAGGTGGAGCGGAGCGTCAAGATTCCGTGGCATCGGGACTTTCACAGGTATCGGACTACAGCAGACATCGTTCTAGTACACGATGGAGCGAGACCATTAGCTACGAAGGACTTAGCCTATCGTGTTATCGAGGGAGCTAAGGAATACGGTGCCGTAGTGCCGGCAATTCCCGTGGTAGATACTATCAAACGAGTAGATTCCGCAGGGGTTGTAAAGGAAACTTTGGTGCTCTGAATTATATGCCATGCAAACACCGCAGGGATTTCAAAGGTCAGTGCTACTAGAGGCACATGCTTATGCGAAGGAACATGGCTATCAAGGGACAGATGATGTATCCTGTGGATTTCAAGGGCTACCAGTGCACATTGTGGAAGGGGATAGAAAAATATTAAATTAACAGTCCCTGAGGATGTGGCAATGGCTAGAAAAATATTTAGGAGTAGAACAGATGATGCGAATTGGCTATGGCTATGATATCCATCGCTTTACAGAGGGCGTCCGTGCATATTAGGGGGCGTTTCTATCGATAGCCCTATCGGTCCTGATGGGCATTCTGATGCAGATGTGTTGATTCATGCCCTCATGGATGCCATGTTGGGAGCTGTAGGATGCGAGATATTGGGTATTATTTTCCACCAGAAGATGATGCTCAAAGGGATTTCTAGTAGGCTATTATTAGAAAAGTGGTACAATTATTAAAGGACTCAAATTTTGGAATCTACAATGCAGATATCATGGTCATTGCAGAAGCCCCAAAATTGAGCCTCATATTGAAGAGATGAAAGAAAATCTAAGTGCGGATTTAAATATTCCCTTAGTAGAATTAGTATTAAAGCAACGACAAATGAAGGGTTAGGTGCCTTGGGAAGAACAGAAGGTATAGTCACTGACAAGCTGTTGTTTCAATGTATGAAAGAGGGAGTTATAACTCATGAAAGTTCGTTTTTGCACCGAGTCCAACCGGTCCATTTTCATATTGGTGGAGCTCTGCTCCGCATTATTTAACTATTTATTAGCTCGCAAGGAGCAAGGTACATTCTTATTGCGCGTGGAAGATACTGACCAAGCACGTTCCACTCGTGAAAGTGAAGAAAATATCAAGGCTGCTCTTAAGTGGCTTGGTATGGAGTGGGATGAAGGTGTATGTGGGTGGCGAAGCAGGTCCCATACCGTCAAACAGAACGCTTAGATATTTACGATCAAGTGACGCAACAATTATTAGAATCTGGACATGCTTACGAATGTTATTGTTCTCAAGAAGAATTAGATGCAGTTCGTGAAGAACAATTAGGCCGAGGTGAAACACCTAAATACAATGGACATTGTCATCATTTAACGGAAGAACAAAAGGCTGCTTACAAAGCAGAAGGTCGCAAACCGACTATCCGTTTGCGTGTGCCATTGCATGAAACAGTAGCATTTGATGATATGGTTCGTGGTCACGTATCCCTTTGAATCTAACGGTATTGGGGACTTCGTTATCGTAAAATCCGATGGAATCCCAGTGTATAACCATGCCGTAGTAGTGGACGATCACACAATGGGTATTTCTCATGTTATCCGCGCAGAAGAACATTTATCGAATACACCGCGCCAAATCGTTATTTATAATGCCTTAGGTTGGGATGTACCAACATTTGGTCATATTTCCTGATCATGGGCAAAGATGGTAAAAAATGAGTAAACGTCATGGTGCTACCTCGCAGAACAATACCGTGAACTTGAGTTATTTGCCAGAAGCATTATAAACTTTTGGCATTATTGGCTGGGCTCCTGAGGGAGAGGAAGAATTGTTCACTAAGGAAGAATTGTGTCAAAAATTCTCTATGGACCGAGTGGCAAAAATCCAGCTGTCTTCGATATCGACAAATTGAATTACATCAACTTTTAACTATATGAAACAATTGACACCAGAGGCGTTGTATGAATTATGCTTACCTCATTTGGTGAAAGCTGGCTACGCTAGTAATAATCCATCTGCAGAGGAACAAGCATGGCTCACAATGCTTTGTACTTGCGTAAAAAGACCACATTAGTTATGGTGCTCAAATCGTTGATGAAGTGGGTATGTTCTTCCAAGATGATATTGTAGAAGATACAGAACACGCTGAAGAAATCGCGACTGTGAAAGCAGAAGAGTCCTATCCAACAGTGATTGGAGCTTTCAAAGAAAAATTGAAGCTATGGACGAGATTACCCCCAGATGCTGTGAAAGTGGCTATTAAAGCAATTATGAAGGAAACTGGACTGAAAGGCAAATTTGTATTTATATGCCGATTCGTATTACTATGACAGGTCAAATGCATGGTCCAGATTTGAACTATATTATTACCTTATTTGGCAGAAAAGGTACTTCGCCGTTTAGGCTAAGTGCATACAAGGAGGCTTATTTCTAATGAGAGAACTGACAGTTTTCAATACGATGACCACGCGAAAAATCAGTGTTTCAACCTGTGAAAGAAGGGGAAGTTAGCATCTATGTATGCGGTGTAACACCATATAATCATCCTCATATTGGTAATGCACGCCCTTTTGTGACTTGGGACACCATCCGTCGCTATTTGAGCCATGTGGCTATAAAGTAACATACATTCTCAAAACTTTACAGATGTGGATGATAAAATCATCAATACATCTAATGGTGAAGGGGTAGCATGGAATGTGATTTCGATCGCTATATCGATGCTTACTATGATGTAATGGATGCATTACATGTGCGTCGAGCCGATGTATATCCACGTGTGTTCATGTGCATATGGAAGAAATCATTGCTATGATTTCTACATTGATTGACAATGGCTATGCATGCGGTGATTGGATGGCGATGTATATTATCGCGTAGAAAAATTTGAGCATTGATGGTAAATTATCTGGTCGTACGTTGGATGATATGGAAGCCGGCGCGTGTAGATGTAGATGACCGCAAGGAAAATCCGATGGATTTTGCGTTGAGGAAAGCATGAAACCAGGCGAACCATTCTGGGAAAGCCCTTGGGGACAAGGACGTCCAGGCTGGCACATTGAATGTTCTGCCATGAGTCAAAAGTACTTAAGGAAGAATTTGACTTCCACGGTGGTGGATCTGACTCTGATTTTCCCCACCATGAAAAATGAAATTGCTCAATCCGAAGGTTGCTCCGAACACCATCCAGCAGTGCGCTATTGGGTACACAATGGGTTGTATTACAATCAACCAAGAGAAAATGAGTAAATCTTTGAACAACTTTCTTTCTTGGTGAAAGATATTTTAGAACAATATAGTGCAGATGCATTGCGTTTCTTCTGTTGAGCACACATTATCGCAGTCCATTGGATTTCAGCGATGAACGTTTGAGATGAAGCTACAAAAGGCAGATTGAACGATTCCAAAACAGTGATCAACTAATGCACTATTTAGAAGGTCGTCCAGAAGGAATTATGAACTCGAAGTCGCAGAATTATTGACAAATGCTCGCACTATTTCAAGAAGAGTTTGAGCATGCTGAGCGATGATTTTCAATACAGCTCTTGCTACAGCTCCTATCTACGGATTAGGGCGAAAGAAATCAATATTTACTACCAATCTGTTCAAAGTTGTGATGGCACTGTATGCCATAGCACAATTGGGAGAAGTGAAAGAAATCTTTAAATTGATGTTAGATATTCTGGATTACTAGAAGATGGCTGGAAAGGTCAGGAAAGTAGTACGGAAGAATACAATCAATTGATGGAAGTCATCTTTGAACATTCGTCAATGCCGCCGCTGATCAAAAACAATGGGGTATTGCTGACTCCATTCGTGATGAATTAGCAAACATCGAATCGTTATCGAAGACTCCCCACAAAGGGCACGTGTGGAAAAACGTGAACTTTAATCAGATATAAACAGCTACGATCTATGGCGATTGATAAATTAAAAGTCTGCTGTGAAAGTAGAAGCAAATGAGAGGGTCCTCTCAGAGGACTCTTATGCTTGCTTATATCGGTGACGGCGTCATAGCTTTGTTTATCAGAAAATCTGCAGTAGAAACGGGCATTACAAAAACACAAATACTTCATGATGTGGTGACGTCATTTATTACAATGCTAAAGCACAGGCAAAGGTGTGTGTTAGCATTAGAGCCATCCCATTACAGAAGAAGAATTGCTTGTAGCAAAACGGGCTCGCAATAGTAATGTGCATGTGCCGAAAAGTGCCAGTGTGCAGGAATATCGCATGAGTACACGCCTGAGGCGCTGTTGGGATATACCTATCGCAAGGAGATGAAGAGAGGTTGAAGACTCTCATGCACTCTGCTTTTTGATGAAACGTTGTCACGTATGTAGATGACAACGCGCGACATATTCTGGTTTACTTTGTCACGTTCATAATCGGTATTAATAGTAAAGAGCATTTCGACTATTCCTCCACAAACTGATCCCACGGTAGGTTTGCTCCCGGAACATGTCGTGCTCTTCTGCGTTGTCTTGAATTAGACATAGTGAACGTGACATCCCTTGGAATCTGTCGCGCTGTTTCATTGTATATTAGTGGGTGGCAAAATGCTCAGGATGGCGCCTGGTAATAGTACTGCGCTCATTACTTTCTCCGTAAACCCGATCCTACGGTAGGTTTGGGTCCGACAGGTGGCGTTCTTCTGCTTCCTCGATTGAATTATCAAAAGCCACAGACTCTTACAGGTGATAGAAACATATATCTTCATGGAAGCCTATGCGGCGTATTTTCTCTAAAAGCATACAGAGTGACAACGTTTCATGATGGTGCTCATGGGTGAAGAGCGCGATATGCGCCCCACAAACGGTATTTTTATAATGTTGTTAGGGACATCCTGCTCTTGTTTTTGGGGTTGTCCTTGTAATTGGTATAATGAAGTAATAGCTAGTGCTGTCTAGGTCTAGTCTTGGTTTTAATCTAGATTCTATAAGAAGATATTTTGTAATATTGATGCTTTGTAGTATCGATATGCTTAGTAAGTATATCGCAACATATTTTGTAAGATGTTACCGCATTGTTAGGTTTGCTTTAGGAAGGTTTGAGGGTTTTCATGGATACGTTTATTGTGGGTCGTAATGCTGTGCGAGGCTTTTGAGGGTCGGATCGTGGGTTCATCGTATTTGGTGGAAGGGAAGCAAGGCGGTTCTCTTTCAGAGATATTAGGGTTTAGCAAAGAGTCGAAGGGGTGTGGAGATTCGCCGTGTGAAGGAACGGGATTTGCAAAAGTATCCTAGTGATATGCCGAATCAAGGCGTGGTAGCCTGGTGAATGCGGTGAAGTTCCAAGAGTTACAGCATGTATGTTGGCTATGGTGGGAGTGGAAACATCCATTGTTAATTTTAACGGATGGTGTGGAAGATCCTCTAATATGCTATTATTCGTACAGCTGAATGTGATGCACGGCTGTGTTGATTCCAAACGCCACAACGCGCCGATTAATGCAACGGTTAGCAAAACATCTGCAGCTGTAGAATCGATTCCGTTGGTGCAAATTGGCAATGTAGCACAGACAGATTGAGCAATTGAAAAGCACAAGGTTTCTGGGTGATGGGTGCTCATATGGATGGAACTGTGATGTATGATGTAAACATGACAGGTCCTATTATGTATTGGTCGTTGGCAATGAGGGAAAAGGCTTTAAGTCGTTTGACGAAAGAGTTGTGCGATGTACTGGTGACGTGATTCCTATGTTTGGAAAATTATCAACTCATTGAATGCCTCCGTATAAAAGCATTCTCGTTCTATGATGAAGCGAGACGTCAGCGATAATAGGGATACTATGAAAAAGATATTTTAATTGTAGATGGATATAATGTCATTTTTGACTGGGCTGATTTGAAATCTCTTAGTAAAGAGTCTTTAGAGCATGCGCGGTTGAGCTTCGTCATCGATTACTCAATTATGGAAGTTATAGCATAGCAAGATTATTCTTGTCTCTTTGATGGAAAAAGCATGCGCCCTTTCACCGCTGATGAACAACGATATCTACTGACTTTCTCTGAGGTGTTCTACAGGCACTCGTGAGACGGCAGATGCCTATATTGAGCGGGAAGTGTTCAGCAAGAAAGGCCAATACAAACCATCTATGCTAGTGACTCAGTGATGGAGAAGAACAAAGTCAAATTCTAGGGTTTGGCGGTCTTCGTATATCTGCTCGTGAACTAGCAGATCAAATGGAACTGGCAAAGCAAGATGAGCGTAAACGCTACACAGGGGCATCATAGACGAGATGCGATGACATTACAAACGCAATGAGCTAGGGGCCCATATTGATGGGAAAGAAGGAAAAACTAGAGCGCATCAGACGAGGGAGCTAAATAGCTCCTTTTCTTGTAGACTAGTACGGCAGTATCTACTATATACGATGCAGATTAAGGAGAAGAGTCGTATATAAATAAGATTACCATATCCTATCAATCTGAGATAAAAGAGGGTTAACTCAAGAGAAACTACATTTCTCCCTGTTAACCCTCTTTAAAGTTCATTATAGAGCATTTACTTTAGCCGCTAGTTGGATTTTTGCAGTCGCAGTATTTTTATGAAGAACGCCTTTGATACCGCTTTATCAATTACGCTATACTGAACCAGTGCATTTTTAGCTTCTTCACAGCGCCTGCTTGAACAGCTTCTGAAGTCTTACGAGTAGCTGCGTGAATGTGAGATTTTGCAGCAGAGTTTTTCGCACGACGTTCAGCATCCGTTTTTACGCTTCTAATGCTGGATTTAATATTTGGCAATTGAGTCACCTCTGTGATGTACTGTATTATTACTAAAGTAGATATCATAGGGAGCGCAGTTTTGCAACTGTTTTATACATACTTAGGAATCTTAGCCTATGTAGCCCTGGGTGTGGACCGTAAAAGAACCACATTTTGAGTCGCTTAGTAGTAGGAAATATGGTACGTAATTAAAGGTACATATATCAGTGAATAGGAGATACTAGTATGAAAAATTAATGGTAATAGATGAAGTGAAAAGCTATGTATATCGTGCATTCTTTTGCACTACCACCACTACAAAATGCATTGAGTGCCTACTAATGCGTGTATGGTTTCAACCATGTTAACAAAACTCTATGAGGGAAATCAATCCAGATTATATATGCAGTTGCTTTTTGATAAAGGAAAGCAAACATTCCGCATGGACATCTTGAAGACTATAAAGGACTCGTCAGTGCACCAGACGATTGACAGTCCACAGTTTAGCTTAATTCGTGAAGTACTGGAACTTTAGGCATCATTGTCATTGAAGAAGGAAGGCTTGAAGGTGACGACATCATTGGTTCCTTTAAGTATGGGCTCTTCAGACTTACAAGTGCACATTATTACAGGGGATAGAGATAATCCTACAATTGGTAGATGACTACACTAGTGTATTCTTAACGAGGTATTACAGATATGCTCCATGTGACATGGCGAACATGGAAGAACTCTATGATATGGACTCAAATGGTGACATCGATAAATGAAATCTCTCGTGAGATTCATCGACAATATTCCAGGTGTACCTGAGTAGGACGGCGCTTAAAACTGTTGAAACTCATATGGCACCTGAAGTGTGTATGAACATATTGAGGAAACAGAAAGGAAAATTGAAAGAACGCTTAAGGAGAACAAAGACTTCAGCTTTATTTTCCCATCAATTCGCTGCTACCATTAAAACAGAATATGGATATGCCCCGATGAGCTAGAACAATTTGTTCCTGTTGTACATCGTGAGCGAAGTGACGCCATTGTTTGAAAAATTAGGCCTACGCAGTGACACCAAGATTATTGAAAGCTATGGGAGTAGCTGAGGAAGGTACTTTGTTTGATGCGTTCGGCACCTCCAGCAGAGGAGATTGCTATGACACATGTCGAGGTTCCAGAGGACTTTTTACGAGATAAAACACTGAGCATTATTGTAAAAGAGGTTGGAAAACATCCATTCCGCACCACTAGAAGCTATCTATATCTACAATGGGGATACGCAATTGGTGGTGAACGGATTTGTTGATGTAGCACATGTAGAAACCAGTCCTGAGGAGGCTAAGGACATCTGACGATAATGCAAAATTGTTATTCGAAGTGCTAGGCACGGGAGAAGGAGGGACGCATTTCTATGGTCCAAGAAGTTACAGTGCGCATGAAAGATATCACTTAATGGCCTATCTATCAGACCCTATGCACGGGCGAAATTCCATGGGCGATTATTTATATGAACGATTTGGACAACCCATCCATTCCTGCTACTGGAAAATGAAACAGAATGGGCGCTACAAGCACAGGCCTGATAACGCATGCGATGAGAGGCTACGGAAGAGATGAAACAGCTGGTGTATGAGTTATATCGAGATGTTGAATTGCCATTATGCGTACTCTATGTACTAGATGGTATTTACATGGATGTGGATCAATTGCACACCACATTAGAACGTTTCAAAGTAGAGGTTACGGCATTACAAGAAAAATCGCATGCCTTAGCGGGGGAAACGTAATATTAATTCACTGAAACAATTGGTGTCATTTTATTTGAAAATTGCAATTGCCAGTTATCAAGAAAACGAAAACGGGCTATTCTACAGACGCGGAAGTCCTAGATATGCTTAGAAATGACCATGAAATTGTGGCGCAAATCCTGGCCTATCGTTCTGTTGTAGAAGTTGGTATCCAATTCACTTAGAGTGATTTGAAAGGATGATCAATCCAGTACGAACCGGATCCATACTACTCACCAAATGGTAACGCACAGCTAGGTCGTTTGAGTAGTTCGGACCCGAATTTACAAAATATCCAGTACGTGAAAAAGGCCGTGAAAAACTTGCCTATTCAGGCCAAAACGATGGTTTTGATATGTTTGTGAGCGCCGATTATTCACAAATTGAATTGCGTATTTTACGCATTTATCAGAGGACGCAGCCTTTAATTCAAGCCCTGCAAAATGGAGAAGATATTCACCGTTCACCGCTGCAGAAGTATTAGGAAATCTTTGGAAGAGGTCACCATGTGCGAACGTCCCATGCACAAAGCTCATCAACTTTGGTATTATTTACGGCATCAGTGATTTTGGCTTTTGTCGCGTGACTTAGGTATTACAAGGGCGGAGGCAAAAGAATATATTGAGTTATATTTAGTCGCTATCCACAAATTAAGCCTATATGGGACCGCATGGTTCAAGAAGCTCATGAGGGGTTCTGTGCGCACTATGTTTAGCCGTGTTCAATCCATTGCCAGATATAATAGCCGTAACTTCAACCGTGGATCCTTTTGCGGAGCGTGCACGGCTATGAAATACACCGATTCAAGGGACAGCAAGACATTATTAAATTAGCTATGAACCAAGTAGAATAAGCTCTAGAGGATGAACAATTACAATCTAGAATTTTATTGCAGGTCCATGACGAACTTGTGTTGAAGTGGTCAAGGATGAACAAGAACGAGTAGAACTTATTGGGCCAGTGCATGGAATAGGTAGTATCCTTGCGTGCGCCATTGCAAGTGGATGTGCATAGTGCTGCAAACTGAGCTGATGTGAAATAAAAAGACGAATGCAGGTCTACAATGCGCATTTCTGATGTATAAGCAGAAACTTGGGTATAACTAGAATCAAGTGGGGTATATATGTATAAAATCGACTTACAGGAGTATTGTCGCTCTGGTAAAAAGCACAGTATTACGATAGTTACAGAAACAAGGGAGTCTCTATATTGATGCCGATGTAGGTGGTAGAAGTAGTAGAGGCGGGGACCCCCAGGATTACAGGAATTAGTGGACGCCTTTGGACCCTCATACGGTGCTGGCAGATGGTACACTGGATCATGCCTGTGGAAGTGTAGTTTTCGCGATCCCCACGCATTAGACCGTATCAACGCCATTTTGCAACCACATATTAGAGGGCGCATCCAAGCTGACGGAAACAATGAAGCCCAAAGGTGAGCATCATCTATGATATCCCATTGCTATTTGAAACAGACTGGCACACAAAATGGATGAAATGGCTCGTTTATGTCAATCCAGCTACGCAGTTAGAACGGTTGATGAAGCGCAATGGATACTCTGAGCAAGAAGCACTAGATGGAATCCAGAGCCAAATGAGTTTAGATGAAAAGCGTGCGTTGAGCACGGTGGTTATTGATAATTCGGGAACTATGAAACAATTAGAAAAACAATTACGAAGATTGTGGAAAACGGCGAAATACCACTTTCACAAGGAGGAACTATGAGGGTATCCACAGCATTTGCGTGGCTCATCGTAGTCTTAACGGCCTATTATGTGCAATATGGAGAGCCCTATTTAGCAAGGCAATATGCATATCCGTTAGTCTATGAAAGTGCAGTCATGAACATGCATCACTCATACCATGTGCGTCCATCATTGGTGGTCGCTGTTATTTATACAGAGATGATTTGATACGAATACAAAATCACTGCTGGGAGCCCTTGGCTTAATGCAGTTGATGCCTGATACAGCCCATTGGATAGGGGAACAATTAAACCAACCTAGCATGTCAGACCAAGATATCAAAGAACCGAACACGAATATCCAATTGGGAACCTGGTATCTATCGCATTTGTTAGATGAGTTTAAAGGCAATGAAATCTTGGCCATGAGAGAACAGCAATGCGAGTATGGTCATGTAGAGAATGGGATGCAAACCTATGGTTGGATGATAATCAACGATATAGGAAAGATTCCTTTCCAGAAACTAGAGATTATGTGCGACGTGATGGTCATCATGAGGCACAGTATCAATCTTTATATAGTCAATTACGATAAGAAGGGACCAATGAATCAATCATACAAGAATGTGAGGAACTAGACCTATCCTGGTCAGAACCTACCTTAGGGGACTTTCAGTTAGTAGTAGAAACAAAAAGGCCCTATCATCGACGGTGTATAGTCTAGTTTTATTACACAAAACGATGCGAATTGGCGTTGGTGGGTCCCTCTATGACAAAAGAAGGAGATTACATGGTACGTATTACGGTGCCTTTTGGTAGATTTTGCAGACATTGCGTTCCATCCGCGAGTCCTTGGCGCCACGTTGATGGACAATCTGGAAAGCCAACTATAAAACATCGATTACGAAACGCCTTAGAACCACAAGAGGGCTCCGATGAATATAAGAAAAAGGGCCTACAGTGGGATTATACGAAAGCGCTTGCAGAGTGCCATCAACGAATATCGCTTAGATGTGACACTCATAAGCTTTAGACATGATTAATGGGTCTTATATCATCGGTACCTATGTAAAAGAGGGGGAAGAAGCGGAGTCGTCCTGTTTTACATATACATTCCACGATGAGTTCTTCAGTGAAACGCGAACCAAGGGATATCCAGGGATTACGCATGAATTAGATGCCACCACTATAGATACAGTTTGAACAAGCCTGACACATCATTTACAAGAGGTGCTACTCAGTATATAATACGTACTGTGATTAGATGGTTTTTGATGGAAAGTTATCATGCATAGGACGGTAAGCAACTGTTATACAAGGTATAGCTAATACAGATAAAATAGGATAGGAGCAAATGACACTGAACAAATCCGAATAGATTAGGAAAATCCTTTTTGGGATGCGAGATCGAGATGCTTATCCTACCATCTCGACAAGGGAGGCGATTGCCTATGCAGTAGGTCCCATTGGAGCGGGCAAACTGGACGCTGAGTGAAAATGCAGAATAGGTATCGAAGAGGCATGATGCAGGCACGATTGTGAAAGATAGCAGTATTGTTTCTATTGGCTATTTACAGCAAGATGTGAACTTTAGGCGATGCTAGTTTGGAAGAAGAAATTCAGACCGCATGGGCCGAT
>BNJS01002747.1_pt1 | contig 58815 bp, 51 predicted proteins | sample 8540461 | NCBI WGS metagenome assembly BNJS01 (sample SAMD00202454, study PRJDB9452) | human saliva metagenome | isolation source: human saliva | place: Japan
CGTTTTGATAAAAAAATTTCTTAACTAATAACATAGATAAGTACTGATTAAATATTTTAAGAAGGGAAATCGAAATGGATTTAATTTCGGTCATTGTACCGGTATATAATGTGGAACCTTATATTGAAGAATGTATTGAGTCCATTCAAAATCAAACCCATATAAATTTAGAAATTATCTTAGTAGATGATGGTTCTAAAGATACTAGCGGTGATATCTGCAATCAATACGCAGCTTATGACGAGCGTATCGTGGTTATTCATCAAGAGAATGGTGGTCTTAGTGCAGCTCGTAATGCAGGAATAGAGGTTGCTAAGGGCGATTATATTGCCTTTGTAGACTCCGATGACTATGTTGGGACTACAGTGTACGAAGATATGCTAAAACTCATAAAAGAGCATGATTTAGATATCATCGAATTTACTGCTTTCAGAGATAAAAGTGGAACTATTATAGAAGGTTGTAATGATGGTCAATTAGAAATATTTGATAAAGAAGATGCATTGAGACTAGCGATGCACGATTGTTTTGTGCCGGCTTGGAGTAAATTATACAAGCGCAGTGCCATCGGTGATGTACGGTTCCCTGTAGGTCGTAAATTTGAAGATTCGGCTACATCTTACTTATATGTAGCGAATGCTAATAGGGTAGGTCATATCAATCGTTGTTATTATTATTATAGAGTAAATCCAAATTCTATAACTCAAACATCCTTTGATGCTAAATCTCGATGGGACTTTGTTATAGGTTATGAAGAGCGCTTGCAATATGCTATAGATCATCAACTACCATATGTAGATGATTGTAATAGTTTATTGATGAAAGCCGTATTATCTTGTTTAACAGCTTATTATGCTAAGCCTGCGGGCAACGAAGCGTTTTACGATAATTGTAAAAGAATGATTGAAACCTATCGTAATGATTCGTCTTATAAGCAATTAAATCCTAAATATAAGCTCTTTTTATGGTCCTTTGGTCGCGCTGATTGGATTCATAAAATAGGGGCTCGTTTATCGTACCTATCGAAACAAGTACGCTCATAAGTGAAAGCTTTAAACTAAAATAATATTTTCTTAAATTGCAATATGAAATTGAACACTCTGTAAATCCATAACTTTATTAACTTCTTCAATGAAGACTTCTTGAGGCGTTTTGTAATTCAACAGCTTACGGGGTAAATTGTTGCACCAATGTAACGCCCGCTGAATCGTTTCTTCTGACACAGCCTTTATGGGCGTTCCTTTTGGGATAAAGCGGCGTAATAGTCCGTTATGTCGTTCATTTGAACCGCGTTCTCCAGGCGAGTACGGGTGAGCAAAGAAAATAGATAAATCCTCTGTTTCTAATGTACTTATGTCTGCAAATTCACGGCCATTATCAGCCGTAATAGTTTTACATAACATGGATACATCGGAAACGGCCTTAAGAGACTCCAACCAATTTTCTAATGTCATTTTTACATCCACAGCTTTAGCGGATAGACAACGTAAGGCTACATATAGGCGAGACTTGCGTTCTAACAATGAAACAATTACTTCATCGCTTTTATTCTTTATTCCTCGGACCGTATCTAGCTCCCAATGACCAAATTCTTCGCGGGTAGCAACAGATTCATCACGCAGATCAATGGATTTACCTAACTTGCGTTTGTGTTGCCTGTTATGTCGCTTCTTATGAGAATGGCGAATAACACAAGGCAAATCCATTGGTTTAAGACCCTAAAATGCCTTGGTAAAGGTAGTTATATAAAGTTTTAGTACACACCATTTCATTGCGTACAAACAAACCCTTACGTAAGGCGTAGCCAACAGCAGCATCTAAGGACCATTTATCGACTCTTACCTTGTTTTCAACCCAAGATAAAAAGGGCTCAATAGAACCTGCTTTCAAAGTGTTGAAAAGAACCTTGGCGGGTTCTTTCATAGGCAAGCTGACCGCAATCTGCTATATACATAAGAACAGCCTTGTTTTGTTTAATTTGAACCACTGTTCCACGCTTTTTTTCTCAGCATAAATCGTAGTTCTAGAGCGTCCTAATGCCTTGGCAATAGTATTGATAGGATCACCAGCAAGAAGGCGTTTTTTTCAAGATAAAAAGCGCTCCTCTAAATTTAAGTGTTTGTTTGTGCGCAATGATGTGATAAGATTAGAGCAGTCCATATTAGTACCTCGTGATTGATTGCGAATTTGATACTCTAATCTTATCACTTGTACTAATATGGATTTTTTATGTGTTCAATTTCAATTTACAACTAAGCAAAATAATATTTTTAAAAGAGAAAGGTAAAATGATGTCATCTTTATCTGTAATCATTTTAGCTAGAAATGAAGAACAACATATTGTAGATTGTATTAATAGCATTCAATGCGCTAATGAAATTCTAGTGATTGATGATGGTAGTACGGATAGAACTGTAGAACTAGCAGAGTCATTAGGTGCTGTAGTTATACCTCATCCATTAAATAATGACTGGTCTCAGCAGCGTCGCTTTGGTATTAGTCAAGCTTCATTTGATTGGATCTTATTTATTGATGCGGATGAACGAGTTTCTCCCGAATTAAATGAAGAAATAATAAAAGCTGTAAATAGTGGAGATCAAAAAGCATATTGGTTATCTCGTCATAGTTTATTCCGTCATAATACTGCTAGTCATGGAACTATGCGACCAGATAAGGTATTGCGGTTAATGCCAAAAGAAGGAGCTACTGTAGAAGGCTTTGTTCATGAAGCCTTTATTAGTCCCTTCCCGAAAGCTACATTAAAAGGAAAGTTATATCATTATACTTACGATAACTGGACACAGTATCTTAATAAAGTTAATAAATATACGTCAGCTGCTGCAGCAAATTATTATGAACAAGGTAAATCCTGTTCATTTTTGCTAGACATCATTTTGAGACCTCAATGGGCCTTCTTTAAAATCTATATTTTACAAAGAGGTTTTTTAGATGGTAAATTTGGCTTTATTTTGTCTTTATACCACTACATGTATACTGTTACTAAGTATGTAAAAACTATATTATTTGATTAAATCTAATGGCAAATTATAAGAATATCTATTCTATAATTAATATATAAGCTCGTCTCCTGTAAATTTAGGCTATATAGTGACTCTATATCAATAGATTACCGATTCACTTATGGGAGAGTTGTTATTTGAGGTGATAAAGGTGTTTCAATATATACAAAATCAATGGGCAAAAGGCCGAAAAATATATGGTAAGCGCAGTTGGAGAGAAACAAGACGAGTTGTATTGCACACGGCTCGATCCTTAGGTCGCCGCCAACATATGAAAAGATTAGAAAACTATTTTGCTAATTATAAACCAGATCCAGAATTACTACATCGTCAAATTGGTTTATATGAGTTGATGACGCGTATATTTTTCTTTAAAGAATCTACTGCAGATGAGCGTTTAGATGCCATTATCAATCATTTTGATTATATTCAAAATGTATTTACTGATGAAGCCATTCAATCCATGTATTCTGTTGACGAAACTAATATTTGGGATGATGTAAGCCGTATTAAGCGCGGTTTTATCGTTTGGGAATCAGAAGAATTGAATATGAAGGCTCAACTCTATTATGGACCAGGGCAACGTAAAGAAGGCTTGTTAACATTATTACTAACATTAGAATCAAAAGGTGTATATCATGCTAATTTCCGGTTTGGTAAAGGTTTTAATGGGGAAAAAGCCATGTGGATTGGTACGATTCAAGGCTATAAGGATGGTTTAGATAATGCAAAAATAGCTACCAAAAAGATGTTTGGTTATCGACCAAAAAACTTTATCATGTATTTACTTAGATTGATTGCTAAAGAATGTGGTGTAGAAACAATCTATGCTGTATCTGATGAAGGCTTTTATGCAAATACACATTTAATACGTATTCATCGTGCTAAAGTGGCGGAACTAGATTCTTTATGGCAAGAAAGTGGTGGCGAACTTTCACAAGATCCTAGATTTTACAAGATTCCACTAGAAGAATATCGCAAGCCAATTGAAGAAATTAAATCACAAAAACGTAGTCAATACAGAAAACGCTATGAATTACTTGATCAATATATGGTACAAGTTCATGAAAATTTAAAGCCATACTTAAAAATAATTTAGGGGTAAAAATATTTTTAAGGCATGATAAGGGATTCTTATGTTATGAACAAGATGTGTAGTAATGAAATAAAGTCTGTACTATTAAAAACATTAATTCGATTTAATGATTTTTTTGTGAAAAAAATGACATTAAATATAGTCTTGCCTATGGTACAGCATTAGGAGCCATACGACATAAAGGATTTATTCCCTGGGATGATGATATTGATGTTCTTATGATGAGGTCTGAATATAATAAGTTTGAAGCTGCTTGGAAAAAAATATGTTCAAAAATCATAATGATCATTATAAATTATGGCCTGAACTAGATGAAGAAAAACTATTTTTATCGTATATGTAGCCAAATTTTTTTGATACAGATACGGCATTATATGAATATTTTTTTCTAATGGAACAGAAATTGAATATGGTATTTTTATTGATATCTTTGTATTAGATCATATTCCTGTTGAAAAAAAAGTGAACAGAAAAAAATTATTTTTTTAGATGTTCATTTTTACTGGAAGTGGATTCAACATTTTTCAACGACATTTTTAAAAAGTGGAATCAGTTTGTAAGACATTATAATTTACCATTACCATCGTTAGATATGATGGTAAATAAATTAATGGATCGTAAAAATCGATATAATCGGGAGTTAACACCATTAGTTTCAATGATTCAAGATTATCAAAAGAAAAAGGATATTAATCTATCTATTTTTTTAAATATGAATGGTTTCACGATTATATATTAACGGACTTTGAAGGACATAAATTTCCTATTATTAAAGCATACGATGAAATGCTAAAAAAATAGTTATGGTGACTATATGCAATTACCACCAAAGGATCAACAAGTTGGCCATAACATAGATGCCTATTGGCGATAAGTATGACTTCTACTTAAATTTTATAATAATAAGTTTTTGAATAGTATCAAAATAAAAAGACTAATGCTCGAATGTAATTATTTTGATCTGCACCCATTTTCTTGGACAGATATAATTAAGTTACTTTTTTTGGGAATGAGTTCGGTATTCTACCTGACTCATTCCTTTTAATTGTACGCCGAATAGGCATGACTAAACCCCCAGTTAAACTGGGGGGCAATAAAAAATTCTTAGAGAAAAGGAAAGAACCTCCTAGTGATAAAATGAAGTTGGTCTGGCAACCACAACATTTTAATATAGGAGGTTCAATGTCAATGAATGACATAAAAAGCTTATCACATAGTAAATGGAGATGTAAATATCATATTGTTTTTTTGCTCCAAAGTATAGAAGACAAATAATTTATGGTCGGATAAAAGCTGATATAGGTAAAATTTTAAGAGATTTATGTAAGAGAAAAAATGTAGAGATTATAGAGGCGGAATGCTGTCCGGGTCATATTCATATGCTAGTAACGATACCACCACATTTAAGCGTATCGAGTTTTATGGGGTATTTAAAAAGTAAAAGTAGTCTCATGATATTCGATAAACACGCAAATTTAAAATATAAGTATGGAAATAGACATTTTTGGTGTAGAGGATATTATGTGGATACGGTAGGACGATATGAAGAAGCGATAAAAGAGTATATTCGCAATCAACTACAAGAGGATATAGCGCAAGATACATTAAACTTTAAAGAATATACCGACCCGTTTACGGGTGAGCCGGTAAAATAGGCAAAATAAAAGCCCCCGAGTAGGGAGCAGCCAGTGGTAATAGAGTGGTTGTCAGATCATTCAATGCCCTCTTTAGAGGGCCACCACTAGAGAAAGACCCTTATAGGGTCAGAGCAAACCACCCGTTCTACGGGTGGTTCTGATTTTTTGAGCTTAATACGTTTTGTATTGTAATAATCAATATAATCTCTTAAATTGCAATATGAAATTGAACACTCTGTAAATCCATAACTTTATTAACTTCTTCAATGAAGACTTCTTGAGGCGTTTTGTAATTCAACAGCTTTCGGGGTAAATTATTGCACCAATGTAACGCCCGCTGAATCGTTTCTTCTGACACAGCCTTTATGGGCGTTCCTTTTGGGATAAAGCGGCGTAATAGTCCGTTATGTCGTTCATTTGAACCGCGTTCCCCAGGCGAGTACGGGTGAGCAAAGAAAATAGATAAATCCTCTGTTTCTAATGTACTTATGTCTGCAAATTCACGGCCATTATCAGCCGTAATAGTTTTACATAACATGGATACATCGGAAACGGCCTTAAGAGACTGCAACCAATTTTCTAATGTCATTTTTACGTCCACGGCTTTAGCGGATAGACAACGTAAGGCTACATATAGGCGAGACTTGCGTTCTAACAATGAAACAATTACTTCATCGCTTTTATTCTTTATTCCTCGGACCGTATCCAGCTCCCAATGACCAAATTCTTCGCGGGTAGCAACAGATTCATCACGCAGATCAATGGATTTACCTAACTTGCGTTTGTGTTGCCTGTTATGCCGCTTCTTATGAGAATGGCGAATAACACAAGGCAAATCCATTGGTTTAAGACCTAAAATGCCTTGGTAAAGGTAGTTATATAAAGTTTTAGTACACACCATTTCATTGCGTACAAACAAACCCTTACGTAAGGCGTAGCCAACAGCAGCATCTAAGGACCATTTATCGACTCTTACCTTGTTTTTCAACCCAAGATAAAAAAAGGGCTCAATAGAACCTGCTTTTCAAAGTGTTGAAAGAACCTTGGCGGGTTCTTTCATAGGCAAGCTGACCGCAATCTGCTATATACATAAGAACAGCCTTGTTTTGTCTAATTTGAACCACTGTTCCACGCTTTTTCTCAGCATAAATCGTAGTTCTAGAGCGTCCTAATGCCTTGGCAATAGTATTGATAGGATCACCAGCAAGAAGGCGTTTTTCAAGATAAAAGCGCTCCTCTAAATTTAAGTGTTTGTTTGTACGCAATGATGTGATAAGATTAGAGCAGTCCATATTAGTACCTCGTGATTGATTGCGAATTTGATACTCTAATCTTATCACTTGTACTAATATGGATTTTTTATGTGTTCAGTTTCAATTTACAACTAAGCATCAATATAATCTTTTAATTTGTTGATAAAATCTTCATAGGAAGTAAATTCCTCTAAATATAACAACTCTGATTTTAGTAAGCCAAAGAAGTTTTCCATCACGCTATTATCCAAACAGTTTCCTTTACGAGATAGACTTTGCTATGAGGCCTGTTTTTAAAGGCTTTATCTAGCATAGACAATACCTGTGTTAATACAGGGCGTTCTGATATTTCATAGGATACAATTTCACTATTATACATATCTAAGATTGGTGATAAGTAGACCTTACGTACAAATAAGTGGAATTCAGTAATATCTGTCTTGCGACATATTCCAACTGTGAATAATGGTATCTATGACGTTTTGTATCGCCCCCTGTTCCGGTTGCGGTGTTCTTATGGGAATGCGTATGGACATAGGATACTCATGATGCTGTAAGCCAAATCGTAAGGATTCTTGTAATTCTTTTGTACTGCTAAGTGCTAGAAGGACTAAGTTAAGAATGCTGGTGAGTATAGGAATAGCACTGAATCCCAAATGAGTTATATCCTTAGTGCCGTAGATGGAGGCTTTGTATAGCAGGCTTAAAGCATTGTTGTTATAATTGCTGTTACGTGGATTACTGTAGCCCAAAACATAATGAAACTGGACATTCTGCGTGAATCGATCTAGTCGTCCGTCAGAACTTTGTGGGCGTAACTTTGGTGTGATATGTCAAAAATGATTGTATTGACAGGGCAATTAAAGACGTAATACAGTACGATAATTTAAAGTTTATGGATGTATTTAATGGATACAATTAAATTTAATAGAATATTTTCGAATGATTTAAGAAATATAAATGGATTTATGGTATCATAAAAAAATATAAATTACTATGTTCGTTACATGTTTTTTTAGAAGAGAAAAAGATTAATGAGTGAACAGTGGGGAGGATCCTCATTTTTAGTGTAAGCCTTTTATAATTATCATTGACGATATTGCTATTACATGTGGCATTATTTCCTTATATAATGTAGAACTGCATTACAATTTTAGAATGGTGCTAGTGGCTTACATGTAGATTTCTTTTTAAGGGTATATTATTACCCCTATAGTGTTTATCCTTGTATTATTGAATAATGCATATAGTATGGATAAAGCCTATTAGGATAAGATTAAAATTATCTTTCAATCTATCACAATTAGTATAGTAGTATTCATCGTATTGATCTATGCGGGGTAATCATCGCCAATGTATCCCCTTTGTTTGTCAGTTTATCATATCTGTTTATACTGTTATACGTATTGTTTTGCGATATATATTAGTTCGGATCTTGATAAAGCTAAAATTATTACATATTCCGATTCTATTAGTCGGTGCAGGAAAAGCTGAGGAATTGGTTGATTGTCATTATGATGAGCTGCTTATTAATTATTATAAAATTATAGGCTTTGTCGATGATAATCTGAAGTCTGTGTTATTAGATCAAATATCCGCGCTTGGGCGGTTTTAATGATGTAGAGGAGGTTATTAAAAAGCATAACGTATCCACTGTATGTGGCGGTATCGGCTCATTGCGCGGGCGGAGGTTGAATTGATATAGTGTATCTTTTAAAACGGTATTGGCCGTTGTGAATGGAAAAGGGGTATATTAATGATATATGATTATTTAGTAGTAGGGGCAGGCCCGTTTGGTGCCGTATTTGCTCATGAGGCGCATAAGAGTGGTAAGTCTGTTCTTGTTATCGATCGACGTCATCATGTGGCGGGCAATTTATACTGTGAAAGTAAGGATGACATCAATATACATGTATATGGTGCTCATATTTTTCATACATCGTTACAGCATGTGTGGGACTATGTGAATCAATTTGCTGAATTTAATCATTATGTGAATAGTCCTGTAGCGAATTATAAGGGCGAAATGTATAATTTGCCGTTTAATATGAATACGTTTTCCAAAATGTGGAACATACGCACGCCGAAAGAGGCGGAGGCGATCATTACGGAGCAACGTCAGGTGATTACGGGAGAACCGAAAAATCTTGAAGAGCAGGCCATCAGTCTTGTGGGGACGGATATTTACGAAAAGCTCATCAAAGGTTATACAGAAAAGCAATGGGGCCGTAAATGTACGGAACTTCCTGCTTTCATTATCAAACGATTACCGGTTCGTTATACGTATGATAATAATTATTTCAATGATCGTTACCAGGGGATTCCTGTGGGCGGTTATACAAAGATGATCGAACGCATGCTAGAGGGGATTGAGGTGCGATTGGGCGTGGACTTCCTCGAGCATCGCGATGAATATGAACGTATAGCGAAAAAAATCATTTATACAGGACCTATTGATGAATATTTCGATTATTCCGAAGGGGTATTGGAATACAGAGGACTTCATTTTGAAACGGAGCGTTTGGAGGAAGAAAATCACCAGGGAGTGGCCGTTGTGAATTATACTGAGGCGGGAATCCCGTATACCCGTATCATCGAGCATAAGCATTTTGAATTCGGTACGCAGCCGGTTACCTATGTGACGAAAGAGTATCCGAAGGATTGGAAGATAGGCAAAGAGGCATATTATCCAGTAAATGATGTGAAGAATTTAGATTTATACGCCAAGTACGTAAAAAAAGCCGAAGCGGAAATGAATGTAATATTCGGTGGACGTTTAGGGGAATATAAATATTACGATATGGATAAGGTTATTGCGAGCGCGTTGTTATTGGTTGAAAGAGAATTGGCTTAATAGTGTATTATTATGTGCTATAAGTACGATTTCATATACTACAAGAGCGGTATAAGGGATTAGAGAAAAGCGTGCTTAGCTTATGTAAGGAGTGAAATGGTGAATATAAAAATATTAGTAGCTACACATAAGCAATATTGGATGCCGACGGATTCTGTCTATATGCCAATTCATGTAGGTAGAGCGGGTAAATCTGATATTGGTTATATCGGAGATCATACAGGGGATAACATCTCCGAGAAAAATGCGAACTACTGCGAGTTGACAGGATTATATTGGGCGTGGAAGAATCTCGATGCAGATTATATCGGTCTCGTTCATTACAGAAGGTATTTTACGCGTAAAGAGGTGCGCTCTGTAGAAGATAAAAAGAATCAGATCCTAACCAGTGTGGAATGGGAAGGTTTACTTTCACAATATCCTGTAGTGGTGGCGGATAAGCGTAAATATTATATTGAGTCGAATCGTTCACATTATAATAATGCTCATCATAGTGAAGGACTTGATGTGACGGAGCAGATTATCGCCGAGAAATATCCTGAATATAGTGCTGGTTTCACAACGGTTTGTAATCGTACCTGGGCGCACATGTTCAATATGTTTGTGATGCGTCGGGACTTATACAATCAGTATTGTGAGTGGATGTTCTCCATATTGGAGGAACTGGAACAGCGCGTGGATATCTCCGGCTATGATACGTATGAATCGCGCATTTTTGGATTTGTCAGCGAAATTCTGCTCGATGTATGGATTGAAGCAAACAACATCGACTATAAAGAACAAAATGTATCCTTCATGGAGCCACAAAACTGGTTGAAAAAGGGTGGTTCCTTTGTGTTGCGCAAATTTGGTTTACATAGTAAAGGTTAGGTATCATTGTGAATCCAGTATTATCTATCATTGTTGCAGCATATAATGCGGAAACTACAATTAAACAAGTTATAGACAGTGTATATTCACAGGATGTTGATAAAGCCTCATACGAATTGATCATCGTAAATGATGGTTCAAAGGATAAAACGGGGGGACTACTCGACTCCTTGGCTAGTTCTTATCCTGATATGTGCCTTACTATTCGTCATATTCCCAATGGTGGCGTATGTAATGCTCGCAACTATGGCATGTCTATTGCACGTGGCGAATACGTAACCTTTATGGACTCTGATGATTATTATGGTGAAAACATCCTTTCCTCTTTTTTCGAGAAATATCACAAACATCCACATGTAGATTTTTGGAAATATGGCGTTGTTGAGCATTATATTGAGCATGGTGAAAGACTTAGAGATAAGGTAAACGATGTGGCAGATTTTGTATCTAGTGACGCTACAGCTATTTTGCGGATGGCTCTAGAAATGGAGTACATTCCGCTCTTTGGTTCTGTGTGTAACGGATTTTATAAACGGTCCATCATCGAAGAGCATTATATTCAATTTTCAGCTGAATATATTATGGAGGATTTTATGTTCTCCTTTGAATATTTAACTTATGCTGAGTCTATGGGGACCATTCCTCATGTGTATTATCACTATATGCTCGACTTAGATAAGACGAGTTTATCTAAGAAATGGGAGCCCAAGTACTACGAAATGTATCGATTGAAGGTCCAAACCATTCATCAATATATGATTGATGCAGGTATTGATGATGCGCAGTGCTATCAATTGTTGAGTGTGTTATACGTTAAATATATGTATTCTGCACTAGAGCGCATGGGCACAGTTTCTTCGATAGCTGGCAAATATACATGGTTACAACAGTTATGGCAAGACGATGTATATAAGGTCATGCAACCTCACATGAAGGGCGGAGCCTCTCTTATTGGTGTATTATCTGGACTACTCAAATATAAATGGAATCTAGGTATTATCGCATGTACAGAGTGTATTTCTTTTGTGCGCCATCGATTAAAAGGTCTATTTGCAAAAATCAAATCTAATTAGAAAGAAGCACGATTATGACAAATCGAGAATCCCGTAAATTGCGCGTTTTACAAGTGGGTATGACACGTAATTTAGGTGGCATAGAAACATATTTGATAGAACAATTTAGACATCTTGATAAAAGTAAAATCGATTATGATTTTGTGAATATTACAGGGGAGTACTCCATTTGTTATGAAGATGAAATACTGGCCTCTGGTAGCAAGATTTTTAAAGTCGTTTCTAGACATAAAAATCCACTGCTCCATTATTGGCAGTGGTTTACTATACTATTACAACATAAAGGTGTTTATGATGTGATCGTCTTGAATACGAATAGCTTGGAATACGTATTTCCTTTAGTATTAGGAAAGGTCTTTGACATTCCTGTTCGGGTTATTCATAGCCATAATTCAGGCTTTGAAAATAAACAGGGGTTAGCGCGAAGGTTGCTGGTAGGGATGAATAAGAAATTATTGTCCTGGAGTGCGAATTTACGATTTGCCTGCAGTCGGCTTGCGGGCCGATGGATGTTTGGGGATAAGCCGTATCATGTTATTTATAATGCCATTGATATTCATAAGTACGATGCGGATGATGCTGTTCGGGCGGAGATGCGCCAATCATTTGGCTTAGGCGAAGCTTTAACTGTATTACATGTGGGGCGTTTTTCTTATCAGAAGAATCATACATTCTTATTAGATATATTTAAAGAGATTCATCGAATTCATCGGGACTCTGTTTTACTGCTGGTGGGGGATACTACGGAGGAAACTGAATATTTATTCGAAGTGAAACGTAAAATCCGTGAATACGGTTTAGAGGATTCCGTTCGTTTACTAGGCAGACGAGATGATGTAAATAGAATCATGCAAGCTGCAGATGTACTGGTGATGCCATCTTTCTTTGAAGGCCTTGGCATAGTAGGTATTGAAGCACAAGCGTCAGATTTGCCACTGCTTTTATCTGATACGGTGCCTAAGGAAGTGGGACTTTTACCATCTACTCAATTCATTTCATTAGAAGCCGATCTAAAAGTGTGGGCTGAGGCAATTGTAAATAGTAAACAACATAATAGACAAAGTCGTTATGAAGAATTAAAAGCGGCTGGGTATGATATTGAACATGAAACGAAGAGGGTGCAACAACTATTGTTAGGTAAGTATAATAGTATGATAAAGAAAGAATGACTATAATTGGCGTTCTTTTGGGATAACCTTTAATCTTATGCTATCTTATTTTCAATAAAGTCTATAAGGAATATATAATGGAGAAATTGGATTTTAGAAGTATTCAATTAGAAGAATTAAAATTACTTTTTAGCGTTTAAACAGTTTTTGTGAAAAGTATAAACTTAAATATTATCTGTGCGGCGGCACATTATTAGGGGCGATACGGCATCAAGGCTTTATTCCTTGGGATGATGATATTGATGTATGTATGCCCAGACCTGATTATGAACAGATGATTCGTATTGTAAAGGAAACACAGGAAATAGATCTCATTGCTTTTGAGTTAGATAATTGTACATATCCTTATGCGAAATTGGTTAATAAACAAATTATTGTAAAAAGAGAAATTGAAGGACAGGATGACCAATTTTTATGGATGGATATTTTTCCGATGGATGGGATACCCTCCAGTCTGAAAGAAACAGAATCATTGTATAGAAAAATACATATTTTGATTAAGAGTCTACTGTTAAGCAAAACCAAATTAGGATATGGCAGTTCTTTGGTAAAAAAAATTGGAAAATTTATTGTCATCCCTTTATTGAGAGTATATGGATCGAGAAGGATTGCTTGTATATTAAGAAGAATAGCTTTATCTACAAACTATGAAGAGGCAGAATATGCTGGTGGAGTAGTTTGGGGATTATATGGTATAGGAGAACGCATGATAAAGGCAGATTTTGAAAAGGAGGCGTATAAAGAGTTTGAAGGCAATATATTCCCTGTATTTTCTTGTTGGCATGAATATTTGTCTGGGTTATATAATAATTATATGGAGTTACCTCCCGAAGATAAACGGCAGTGTCATGAGATGGAAGTATTTCGTATAAAGGTGAACTGAAACACTTGAATCATATGATATATTAATTATGAAATAAAAAAAGGAATAGATATGAACGAGAAGATTATTCAATATCATATATTAAAAGACATAATAATTACAAAGAAAAAAAGTAATATTATATAGTGGAATAATTTTTATTACTTATTAGCTTGCTATTTGCATTTTTATTACCTAAAAAAATATACATCAACGGTTCTTATGCAAGTGAAACCTCAAGGTTCTATATCATTAGATGGGGCTACTACGGGATCTATGTTAGCGTTAACAGGTCTTTTCTAGTGGAGATTCTGCTTTAGAATATATGGGGATATTAAAAAGTGATAGGGTTATTAATCCGGTAATAAATAAGTTAGATAACAAAGATGGTGAGGATGAATTATTTACGTCTGAAGATTTTTTAAAAAAATATATGAAAGTGGATAGTACACGAGGGACCTCTTTATTATCTATAGAAATTACTGCTGAGAGTCCTGAAGAAGCTCAAACTATTGCTTCTAATGTTACTACTTCTTTTCAAAAAGCTTTGATTGATATAAGTGATACTCAAGATTCTGGTTTGGTCAAAATTTTAGATGGGAAGATTGCTGCTGCAAAAAAAGAGCTTGAGACAAATAGACAAACATTAGCTTCATATAGTCAAGAAAGTGGTATATATGCGCCAAAAGAACAAGAAAAAATTTTATTAGACCAATCTGCTGGATATGAGAAAGCCAAGTCGGAAGCTATGGTTCAAGCAAGTACGAATGAGGCGATATTATCAAATATTGAAGGGCAAATTAATGATCAAAATTTAAAAGCAATGGAGTCTAAAATGGCTGATAATCCTGAGGTTCAAGAGATTAGAGGTAAATTACTCAATGCTAATGAAACATTGGCTATGCTAAGATTTAAATTTACAGATGCTCAGCCAGATGTTATTAAAGCGCAGGAAAAGGTAAATTATTTGAATGGAGAACTTTCAAGAGCTATTTCCGGTGTTATTAAGTCAGAAAGCACAACTTTAAATAGTGCACAAGGGGAGTTACTAAAAAAACGGATTTTTTCAAAAGTAAATTTAGAGGCTGCTAATGCAAGCATTGCTACTTTAGATAAATTAAGTGAAGAAGGGAAAAAAGTAACAAATGATCTATCTAGTAAGTCTATTAAGTATGCCGAGTTAGCACAAAAATTAAAAAAATTTCAGAAGATACTTATAAACTGTTAGTAAAAAGTTCTGAAGAATTAAAAAAATAAAAGAAAATTTAAATAGTTTTGATGTCCGCATTATCGATCCTGCAACTTTACCTGTTAAGCATTCATGGCCACGAAAAAAATTTATGTGGTTTTTAGCCGGATTTGTTTTATATATGGCTGGCATAGGAGGGTATCTTTATATACAATATAGACGCAAGATAGGATAGGTGGCTCTTAATGATATTTTTGGATTAGTTTAGCATTAGTTGCAATCATATTTATTATTGCTGAACGACTATTGCCAAAACCTTATAAAAAAAGTGGATTCCTTTAATTTTTTTATATGTGTATTAACATTTTTTTGGTATGTTTAGATATCAGATTGGTACTGATTATGATTGGTATGTTGAGCTCTTTTATTTATCTGAAATAGGAGATATCTATCCTGAGCAAAAGTTTTATATTGCTAGTAAAAAGGATTAAGATCGTTAGGACTTTTCTTATCAATCGATGTTTATAGTTTATGAGTTATTAATTATGGGGATACTAGCTTTTAGCATTAAGGCGTTTCAATAAAGATAGCGAATACTTGATGTTGATGTTGGTTTGTTTTTTTAACACTTCAATATTTTTTTCTTTCGCTAAATGTTATTAGACAAGCATTGAGTGCAGTTATTATATTGTGGGCTTATCCATATGCTAGAGATAAAAAATTTTTTTAAAATTTCTTCTTTCTATAATAGTAGCTTCATTTATTCATATTAGTTCAAGCTTAGGTATAATTATTTATTTCCTTCCTAGAAAACAATATGCATATGTATATTATCTTGTGTTTTTTTGTAGTGATGTTTATCATAGCTAAACTAAATTTAGTACTTGTCTTTTTAAAAAAATATCAAGTATATTAGGTATTGAATATCGCTATATTTCTATATCTCGGATGTGGATGCTGTAAGTTCAACAGGGTTATTTGTTATTGTACAATTTATTTTTATTTAGTTTTTGGTCGATTGGCGATTAAACGAGTATCTCCTGATAATTATTTAATTCTTCATATTATATTTCTGGGATTTTTTTAATGAACTTTTTATTTACTTTCTCTTTACCGCTTATGAGATTGTCTAAACTTTTTGACTATTTTTTTGGATTTTTCTTATATCCAATTATGATAATTTATTATAACAATTTGATTTCTATGAAGTTTGAGAACACTAAAATTAAGTTATTTTTTAGGGTATACTTTATTGGCGTATTTATTTTATGTATCATTAAGTTCATTATCTATGATACCTTATGATTATAAAAGCGAATTGGAATAATAGACATCAATCTAGTATGAATATAGAGTATGAATTTAATTTTAAATTATTTGATAAATAGGGCGGATAAAAGATTAGTTTATAATGAAGGGTATTATGAATCAAGCAGTTATCTTTGCAGGTGGAACAGGACAGCGCATGAGTAATAAAGGGCTTCCAAAGCAATTTTTGGAGATTAATAATAAGCCTATTCTTATTCATACGTTAGAATATTTTCAGTGGCATGAACAAATAGATCAAATTATTTTAGTATGCTTGGCGGATTGGAAAAATTATACATTTAAACTATTGAATCAGTATAATATAACAAAAGTTATTAGCATCATTGATGGTGGGAGTACCGGCCAAGAATCGATCTATTATGGATTACAAGAAGCACTTAAGTGTGGTTCAACACAGGACATAGTCCTTTTGCATGATGGTGTTCGTCCTCTCATTACAACTGAATTAATTTCTAGTTGTATTAGTATGGTAAAAGAAAAAGGTAATGCAATCACGGTGTCACCAGCTAAAGAAACAATTTTCATTAAGGGGCAAAGTGAGAATCAAGTGGGAGAAATCTTATCTCGACAAGATTGTGTTGTAGCGCAAGCGCCTCAGTGTTTCTTTCTAGGAGATATTTTAGAAGCACATAATAAAGCTATTGCAACAAAAAAGCTGGATTTTATTGATTCGGCTACTATGATGCAGTATTATGGATTTCCTTTATTTACTGTAAATGGACCGTTAGATAATATTAAGATTACAACACCTATTGATTTGTATACGTTTAAAAGCGTTATTAGAAAGTCGTGAGAATATGCAAAATTATTGGGTTATAAATAGAAGGAATATTTATGATTCTAGAGGAAGATTTTTCAAAATATTTTTAGAAAAATTATAGTAATATTAGTACTTTGTACAATAAAACTATATTAGTGACAGGAGCAACAGGGTTTATAGGTTCTTTTATTAGTGCGTTTTTTTCCTTTATTTAAATAAAAAAATGAAAATGCTAATATTCATATTATTGGTGTTATTAGATCAAAGAGAAAAAGTTCAATCTATATATCGATCAGATGATATAGAGAATATCGAATTGATTAAAATGGATTTAGCAAGACCTCATAAAAAATTACCGCCCAATATTGACTATATAATTCATAGTGCAGCTATTACTAGCTCTGTGAGTATGCAAACTAATCCTGTAGATGTGATAAACTTAACCATAAACAGTACTCGTTATTTTTTAGAATATACTAGGCGCTTTTTAACAACTAGGATGATTTATATTTCATCCATGGAAATTTATGGCTCTATAAATAAAGGTTGCGAATACATAAAAGAAAATGATTTAGGATATATTGATCTTTTGGCTCCAAGATCATCTTATCCAGAGTCGAAGCGAATGGCAGAAACCTTATGTAGTGCATATGTTAATCAATATAATTGTAAAATAACTATTGCACGTTTAGCGCAAACATTTGGCGCTGGAATTTTATCCGATGAGAGACGAGTGTTTTATCAGTTTGCTAAAAGTATTATAAATAACCGAGATGTTGAGTTAAAGACGCCTGGTACATCTGAAGGTAACTATGTTTATGCTGCTGATGCGCTTGCAGGGATTTTTCAAATTATGTTAAAAGGTATTGCTGGAGAGGCATATAATGTAGTTAATGAGGTTACACATACGACAATTAAGGATATGGCTAAACAATTAGTTTATACATTTGGTGATGGTAAATCTAATGTGGTTTTTTTAATATTCCTGACGATTTCAGTAAACTCGGGTATATGGATGGAATACGATTAAAACTATCAAGTGAGAAATTAGTAAATTTAGGATGGGTTCCAACAAGAGACTTAATGGAATCTTATTTCCGAATGATGGAATATATGAAAGAAAAGAATCTGTAAGGAGTTAATTATGAAGCATAATATAGTTAAGTTAGCGATTATATCTGCAATTGTAGTGGGCGTTACTTTCATAAATCATCAAAGTATAGCCGCGGATATGACCTATGAAGGTCGTTTGCCTGCTTCATCAACTGAGATAGCTGTAGATAATCTACATGAAGTATCTAATGGGAAGATAGAAGGAAGCTTAACTGTTAAGGGCAGACATAAGTTATCAAAGGAGGACAAAGCTAAATTTGTAATTGAGAATGGTGAATATATTGATCCAAAAGATAGTGTATTTACTTTAGCTAAACCAAATATAGATCAATATCGTCTTGCTAAGTATGATAAAATCAATATTCAAACAATTGGTTATTCTCGAAGTGATTTAGGCTTTAGTGGCAGTTCGGGCGATTCTACCAGTAACTCGGGAGTTACTTTGGTAATAGGTCCAGATGGAAGGATTAGTACACCATATACAGGAGTACTTAAACTTGCAGGCATGACTCTTGATGAGGCAAGTGTTGCTATTCGTGATAAATTTGCTACTTATATTAATCATCCTAATGTATCAGTTAGTGTATCTGAGTATGGCGGTCGACAAATCTATGTTATGGGAGAAGTAACAAAACCGGGAATTTATCGTCTTGGTGCTGATTATATGAATGTATTTGCAGCGGTATCAAGTGCAAATGGGTTCCTACGAAAAGCCCGACCAAAACATATTCAAGTTGTTCGTGTGATTGGTGACAATGTATATGTCCGAGAAGTTGATTTAGAAAGCTTATAAAAAAACAAGATATTAAACAAAATATAGCGTTACAAGATGGTGATATGATTTATGTTCCAAAATCTCATCGCCTTGTTCTGGGAGAAATATTGCCGTATATTTCAGCCGCATATGCAGTAAGAAATTGGTAGTATAGTTAAATGTAATTTTAAGGAGATAACAATGGAGAAGATACTTACAATATCTATTGCTGCCTATAATGTATCGGCTTATATTAAGGAATGCCTTGATTCATTAGTCAAATGTAGCTATCTTGATGCATTAGATATAGTGGTAGTTGATGATGGCTCTCATGATAATACAGTGGAAATTGTTCAAAAGTATGTCTCTAAGTATCCAGATTCTATTCGATTAGTGCGGAAGGAAAATGGTGGTCATGGTTCTACTATTAATCGAGCAGTATCTGTTGCTAAAGGGAAATATTTTAAAGTTTTAGATGGTGATGATTGGGTTGATGCGGTAGAATTAGATAAGCTGTTAGAGGTACTGCGGAAAATATCTTCAGATTTAGTATTATCAAATTATACTAGATGTGTACCAGGGGAATTATAAAACGGTAGATTATACAAATTTATTTATAACTGATACTGAAATAAGTATGAGCGAGTATAATAATAGAAATAAATTTGAGTGGATTTCTATGCATGCAATAGTTATTCGCACGGATGTTTATCGTAATTATGGCTTTTAGGATATCGGAAAAACAATTTTATGTAGATGTAGAATTTATATATTTTTCTTTTAGTCGCGGCAAAAACTATATATTACAGTTCAGTTAATGTTACACAGTATCGTTTTAGGTAGGAGGGCAAAGTGTTAGTTTAGAAGGTGCATATAAGAATATTAGTGATAATATAAAAGTAGCTGAACGAATTACAAACATGTATTATTCTAAGACTTACTCTATTGAAGGTAAGGAAGCGGTTTTTATATGATCTGGTAAAACGTGTATATAAAAAGTATTTTTTGTATGGTTTTTCATTATTTAAAAAAATAATGAAAAAGATAATTTATTAAAGCAAATGGATATTAATCTATTACAAAAATATCCTCAGGTAAGAAAAATTCCATTAGAGAAATATAAGGTTGTTCGTTATAATTATAAATTAGGTTTGAGCTTGCTTAGATTTTTAAGAAAGATTACAGGAAAGGAAATGTAATCGATATGTCTAATGAAGCAAGACAACTCATAGAAAATATTTTTTTCTATGGTATCTTTAAGGGCTTTGGAGTATATTTTATCATTTCTCCTTGTTCCTTATTTACTTATTACTCTTGGACCGGAAAGAATAGGTGAGATTGCATTTATGCAGGGATGGCTTTCCTATGCATCTCTAATTATTAATTATGGGTTTAATTTAACGGCACCAAGAGCCTTGGCAGAAGCGGAACCATCACAATATAGTTATTTATTTTCTAAATATTTTTGGGCGACTAATATTTTAGGACTTGTTGTTACGATTATTGTTGGTATTATTTTTTTCTATAATGACATTCGTTAATTTACAAGCTGATATATGGCTTTTATTGGCTTTGTATAGTGGTGTTCTTGGAAATATGTTGTTTCCAATTTGGTTTTATCAAGGAATACAGCGAATGCGGTTTATTACAATAATCAGTTTAAGCAGTCGTTTGATTTCTATAACATGTATTTTTTTATTGTAGTAAAAGAATCTTCTAGACTATGTATGGGCTGGGCTATTTCAGTCTGTCCCGTCATTAATTGCGGGGATAATATCTTTATTTTTTTATTATCTAAACAATATAAAGGATTATTCAAGTTTCCAAATTTTGATAGTATTTGGAAAGCTTTATCAAGAAGGTTGGCAGATTTTTTATCTAGTTTTTGTTATTAATCTTTATACTGGAACGACTATTGTAATTTTTAGGAATATTGACAAATAATACAGTGGTAGGTCATTATACGGCTGCGGATAAGTTGATTGGCTGTGTAAGACGTTTTATAAGTGCATGTAATAATGCTATATATCCTCATATTATTGCGACGTTAAAAGTAAATATAGAAAAGGGACTGAGGTTTCTATATTCGCAATTGTTAGTTTATATAATTATGGGAAGTATCGTAGCTATTGTGTTTATTATGTTTTCGATCAAATTATTCATCTATTATTAGGAGACAAGTACTTATCATCAGTTCCTATTTTTTGAAATATTGGCGATATTACCATTATTAATTTCAGCAAGCAATGTATTGGGGGCTGAAATGATGCTAGCATTTAAGCTAGATAATATATTTAGCCGAATCCTTATGTTCGGGGCTTTAATTAATACATTGGCAATATTCCCGCTTACTTCTCAATTTGGGGCTATTGGAACCGCATGGACACAAGTGATTACAGAAGGAAGTATTACCTTAATTATGGCTATTGTTTTATATAAAAAAAGGTTCTTCAGAAAAAATTTATTCAAACGTTAACTTCTTTTGTTGGTAGAAAGTGTAGTTGGCATAGTACAATGTATGGATTAGGCCAGCGTCTAAAGGCGCTGGCTTTCACTACGTTCAAGCCGCATAGCCATTGACTCGTAATATAATACCCCTCGGACCAAAAGTGTCTATTTCCAAATTTATACTTTAAGTTTGCGTGTTTATCGAACATCATTAGTGCACTTTTACCTTTTAAATATCCCATAAAAGATGAAACTGCTATTTTAGGTGGGATTAATACTAGCATGTGCACATGATCCGCCATAAGCTCCCCATCTATTATCTTGTCGCCCATATATTCACATAAACGTCTCAGTATTTCATGCAAACTATTTCTGTATTGATTATATATAACTTTACGTTTATACTTAGGTGTAAATACTATGTGGTATTTGCATAACCATTTTGTGTGCGCAAGGCTCTGTGTCTTTGTTGCCATATAAAATCACCTTTCTTTTGTATATAATGCGGCTTGAACGCCTACATTATACTTAAGCAAGGTGATTTTTTTGGGTTATAGGACAAAACGTGTTGGTTTTATAGGCGATGGATCCAGTAAATTACTGCTTCCATCGCCATTTTAAGTTCTTTTGATAAACTTAGAGGGTGGACAAAATGTGTTGGTAAAAAGTCCCAAACCCCTTGATTTTACTGGCTTCAATAAGGTTATATCTTCTTAGAAAATCGTGTTCTAAGTGGAGGGAATAATCATGCTGGTAAGATGTATAAATTGTGGATTTTCTTGTCAAAAATATGGGAAAACTAAAGCTGGATCACAACGATGGCATTGTAAGCAGTGTAACATCACCTTTACACAAACTATTGATAATACTACTAAATGTTTTCATCGATTTCTAAATTGGTTATTTAGTAAAGAAACACAACAGGACATGCCTGGGCAGGGCCGTACATTTCGTAGACAGATAGCTGATTTCTGGCAAATATGGCCTATGCCGCCCAAAAATTGAAACCTCGAGAGATGTGGTATTCGTTGATGGTATTTACTTAGCTAAAAAAAGCTTGTATTTTGATCTGTTATGATGGTGAATATGTATTAGGGTGGTATTTATGTAGGTCAGAACAGTCTCGCTCATGGCAAGCTCTTATGCAGCGAATAGCGACACCCATTGTGGTCGTTTCTGATGGTGGACCTGGTCTTAGAAAAGCATTAAAAAGTTTGGCGTACCGCCAAGCTTCAACGTTGTATTGTTCATGCCGTATGGCAAGTACATCGTTACACTACTAGGCGGCCCTAAGACATTAGCAGGCATTATGTTAAAAAGATTTAGCAAGCGATTTATATAACGTAAAAAAACACAGGAAGATGCAAAAATATGGATTCAACGATTATTTAATTGGAGGGTGACTTTTTAAAGAGTTTCTAAGTGAAATGACACGTGATAGTAATGATAATTTAAGAGCTACGCATGAACGATTATTAAAAAGCCTATAACTCTCTAGTGGTATTAATTAATACAGAGACAATGTTTCGATATTTAGATGAAACATTGGTGTTGGATAAAGAATGTCCGAGGACTAATAACCCTATTGAAGGCGGAGTAAACGCACAACTCAGACGTTTATTGCGTTACCATCGAGGGATGTCTGTAGAAAAACGCATAAAAGCGGTCTTTTGGTGGTGTTATTTACACTCACCAAGACCGCTTTCTGCAAAAGAAATACTTAAGGTAATGCCAACTGATGCAAGTATTTCTAAAATATATAGTTCTATGAATGAAAGAGCCCAACTTCAAGGCATAATTCCAACTTGGGGGGATGCCATTTCTTGGGGTGATTTGCATAACTATGACAAATTATCTTTCAATGATTGGGATTAAAGTACCAACACGTTTTGTCCTATAACCCATTTTTTTTCTTAAATTACAATATGAAATTGAACAGTACTTAAATCCACTATTTTATTAACTTCTTCTAAAAAGACCTCTTGTGGTGTTTTGTAATGTAATATTTTTCGTGGCAAATTATTACACCAGTGAAGGGCTCGTTGAAGTGTATCGTCTGAGACAGTTTCTATTCGCTTCCCTTTTGGAATAAAGCGGCGAAATAGACCATTATGTCGTTCATTAGAACCTCGTTCCCAAGCCGAATAGGGATGCGCAAAATAGATAGATAGTATTTCATCTTCAAGTTCAGATATATCCGCAAATTCTAATCCATTATCAGCGGTTATTGTCTTGCATATTGTGCCTAATTCAACATTCTTTCTAAAGGTAGTTAACCACGCTTCTAATGTCTTTTTTACATCACAGGCATGTGCTGACGGACAACGTAACGCTATATATAGTCTGCGTTTACGCTCTAATAATGTCACTAATACGTTATCTGTTTTATCCTTTGTTCCACGAACAGTATTTAATTCCCAATGACCAAATTCTTTACGAGTTTCAATTATAGCGTCACGGAGTTCTATGGATTGCCCCAGTTCGCGCTTATGTTTTCTGAAAATGGATTTTCTTATAGAATGACGTACTACTCAGATCAATGGCTTTTACCCCAAGAAAACCTTGATAAAGATAGTTATATAAAGTTTTAGTACAAACCATTTCGTTACGTGCAAATATATACTGACGTTTAGCATATCCGACAGCAGCATCAAAAGACTAATGTTCTTTAAATACTTTTTCTTCAACCCAAAGTATGAAGGACTCTATGGAATCTAACTTCATTGTATTAAATGAGCTAAGGCGTTGTTGTTCATATGTTAATTACCCTGAATCTGCTACATATACAATAAAGGCTTTGCCTTGTCGAATTTGGACAACCGAACCACGTTTTAGTTCTGTATAAATAGTGGTTCTAGAGCGTCCTAATATGGTTGCAATAGCGGTAACAGAATCATCTGCGGCGATTCTCTTTTCTACATAAAAGCGTTCTTCAAGGTTCAAGAGTTTGTTTGTGCGTAATATCGTGTTATGATTAGTGTAGTCCATAGTGATTACCTCGGTTAGATTATGTTTGGTCACTTAAATCATAACATAGGTTCACTATGGACTTTTTATGTGTTCAATTTCATTCTATAATTAAGCGAAATATTTTTATTTATATACGTAGTCTTTTTATGTCTATCTTATCTCTTCATTTATTAATCTAATAACTAGATAACTTAAATAAAAATAATTACATTTGATTATAATGAGCGGTTCATGAAAAATTTTTATAACTTTACTGTAGAAATTTTACAATTATCATGTATACTATCAATATCGAAATTATCAAATATTAATGTTCGGGGTTAGTATAATTCAGATTTGATAAATATTGAGGGAGAAGATATGAGTACTACATTTATGATGATGAATAATCCAATGGATTTGATTATGAATCTAATCGTAGATACATCTACTAATGCGAATCAAACAGTATTAGAAGGTGCTATCGAAAAAGTATAAAATCGATTTTGATGTTAAATCTAAACAAGCCATCTTTACATTCAAAAATGTATGACAGTTCTAAATACTATAAATTACGTATCGTTGCAGATGCTCATAAAAAAATTTAGAGGAACTTACTTCTATAGAGCATTTTTTTCCAAGTTGTAAATATTTTTAGGTCTTACTATTAATATGGCTAAGTCCAAGAAAAAGTCCTTAGGTATTAAAGTAGACATGGAAAACTCTTATGTGTACTTAGAGAATTTAGATTCTAACGATGGTACATTTCATAAATTTCATGGTTGGTTAGAACATTAATAATACAGAATTTAGAGTGTTGAGTTGTATTATTAGAGGTGCCAATATATAAGCTATTTTAAGCGTAAAAATGTAATATTTTTATAAATAGTTTATATGAATATTATATGAGAATATGGTAAAAATTAATGTAATAGAGTTTTAGGGAAATCTATTGTCATTATATAAAGAAAGAAGGTTGTTTTTCTTAATGTTGTGTTGAGAAAAATAACCTTCTTTTTTATAAGCATAGATAATGAATCTATTGTGAATTAAAGCTGAGTAATATAAGTGTGTTTAAAATTGAGAAATAAATAAGCATATTATTTTAGAATAGGAAGATTAGTTCTAGGATAGGCAGCTTAGTCAAATAGTTTGAGAAGGCTTTTTATGATTAGAATACCGATCATAGAGCCTGTTGTATCAAGTAGAACATCGGCAATTGTTGCTGTCCTACCTGGTGTATAAATTTGAATGACTTCATCTAATGAGGCGATGCAGATTGCCAGTAGGATGCTTTTTTTTGCTATATGGGTTGCAAAAATTTGTTTGAATGTATAGTAAATAACTGCACCGAGAGCCATAAACTCTGTAAGGTGAGCTAGTTTACGCACATAGGTATCCATAAGTTTTAAATTTGGATGGAAACCGACTTTGATTAATATGTATTGTATATTTGTAGTAAAGAACATGCTCAGTTGAACGGAGTCAGACTTAGCCTGATATGAATTACCCCAAATAAAAGCAATAATCAATAGGATGATTGTTGCACTAATCGTTTTTTTCATTAATTATAACCTCTTAGTGTGCTGTGTTTAATATATTATATTGTTTGCTGTATTTAATAAATGGGAAGTTAGTATGATTAAAAAAACTAGTTTAGCTAGTTATGAGGGAGTATAGATGGAAAGTAATTATATTAAGTCTAATATAATTGTTAAGTTGTTAATGACAACTGTCGATTATATTTCAGTTATTTGTGGCATTCTATCTGCCTACAATTTACGTATGCTTCTACCATTTAGTGAAAGTGACATGGTATTGCATATCGATCATTGGTATGCCTATATTATCACACCTCTTGTTTTTATAACAGTTCTTTTCTTGAACCACGGTTATAAAATCGATACAGCGTACTGGGAAAAGGTAAAAATCATATTCCGCAGCATTACTATTGGTATCGTATTGTCTATCGTTTTAATGTATGCAGGTCATATTTTAAATAATGTATCACGCTTGTTCATAATTTTATCTTATGGATTTATATTACTCTACATCATTTTGTTTCGTTATATCTTGACTCGTACGCTGATTAAATTGAACGTGTTAGCTATTCCGGTATTGCTTGTAGGGGCTGGTAAAACGGCAGAGCTTGTAGACATTCATTTCAGCAACATGCCTCTTGCGATGTACAAAATCGTAGGTTTTGTAGATGACAATCCTAAATCCTCTGTATTAGCTAATAAATACGAATGTCTTGGTAAATTCAGTGATGCTGAAGCAGTAATTAAGAAATATAATATTCCAAATGTTCTCGTATGTGCGCCAGGTTTGGAACCTCGCAAATTAGTAACCTTGATTAACAGGTTGCAAATCCTCGTTGAAAAGGTTACCTTCGTTCCTGAGTTGTTCGGTATTCCTGCAGCTAATATTCAAGCCCGTGGCTTGATGAATGAACAAACGTTGATTTTAGAGGTTAAAAATAACCTTGCTCAACGACGCAATCGACTCTTTAAACGAATCTTTGATATTACAGCTACAGTAATCGGTGGCATTTTGATTTTGCCTGTAATAGCTATCGTAGCCATCTTAATTTATTTAGACTCTCCAGGTCCTATCGTATTTGGTCATAAACGTGTAGGCCAAGGGGGCAAGGAATTCCCTTGTTACAAATTCCGTTCCATGGTGCCTAATGCACAAGAGGCTTTGGAAATTTATTTGAAAGAAAATCCTGCAGCCCGTGAAGAATGGGAACGTGATTTCAAATTAAAAGATGATCCTCGTGTTACAAAAATCGGTAAATTCCTTCGCAAAACAAGTCTTGATGAATTGCCACAATTATGGAACGTGTTGATTGGCGATATGAGCCTTGTAGGCCCAAGACCTATCGTGCGTGCAGAAGTTGAAAAATATGGTGAATATATTAACGACTTCTACCTCGTACCACCAGGGATTACTGGTGTATGGCAAGTAAGTGGGCGTAGTGATACGACCTATGAAGAACGAGTTCTTATGGACTCTTGGTATGTACACAACTGGTCTGTATGGATTGATATTGTGTATCTAGTGAAAACTGTGTTAGCAGTTCTTAAGGGTAAAGGTGCGTATTAATATATAGGTGCAAACATAAAAATGTTATTATATACGGTTTATCAGCAATCCTGTAGAAACCTTGCATACATCCATCAATCAAACGATTGAATACTTGGAGCTTTCAAAAGCCCAAACCTTTGGGCCTGGTGTGGCTGATGAGGTCGTAGGGGGACGCATTTCCGTAGTGATGGATATTCCAGAAACAAATAACTATGGTTATGCGCCAACTGTGAAGTATTATTTAACGGCGGACAAGCTCCAAGCGTTGGGCTGGGCGCCTCAAATTAACATGAAAGAAGGCTATCAACTGCTCATGGATTACTTGGCTCAAGAGAGTTAAGGCGCTGTTATCTGTGAAAGTAGTTGCTTTCTTACAGCATTACTATTATTTTTGAGAGAGATAGTATGTTTTAATTTTATTACACTGAGGAGAGTTATCGGGTGAAACGTATTAAATTATTAGTTACAAGCGCTATTATGGCAATGGCCATTGCTCCAGTTTATGGTGCACAAATTGTATCACCAAATGTAAATTTAAATTCTACAACATATGACATGATCGATTCCTTGCATGCTCAAGGCTATATCGATACATTGCCAACATCCAAGCCTTACAGCCGTTTACAAGTGGCTGAATGGGTACAAGAAGCGAATGGTAAAGTGGATGCGAATACACCACAATTTATTCTATCCATGCTTCAAATCTTGAAACTGAGTATGCCGATGATATCCAAACTTTGGCAACAGGAAAACAAGAGTCCAAAGTAGTAGTCGACTCTGCTACTGTATCTGTTACATCTACGAATTCTCCAGAGTACAACCAAAACCGTGGTGGTTGGGTTCGTACGGCGAGCACGTATCAACCATTGAACAGCAATAACAATGGTTATAAATACAATCGCGGCACTACTGTGAGCGGTGAAATGTACATTCGCGGTACGGCGGGCAATCATGTAGCGTACGCCATTACACCGCGCGCTGATTTATTTGCTGGCGACAACAGTGCACGACTCGTAAACGGTTACGTGAAAACACATATCGGTGCCGTAGAGGTACAAGCTGGTAAAGATGAGCTTTGGTGGGGCCCTATGCACCAATCCTCCCTCAATCTATCCAACAATATGAATGCCTTAACAGGTGTGAAAGTAACGACCATTAATCCTGTAAAAGTGGGCGGTACGTTCCGCTTCTTGCGTTCCATTAAGCCAACCTTCGTATATGCGAAATTGTCTGATGATCGCAACGACGTGAAACATCCAAGCTTTGTAGGTGCTCGCGTTGAAGTATCCCCTACAAAACGCGTTGTAGTCGGTGCTAGCTTAACATCCATCATGGGCGGTGAAGGCCGTCACTTGAGCCTTTCTGACTATGGTCGCTTCTTAACTGGTAAAAATGAAAGTAGCCGTTCCAAAGATAAATGGAATAGCATTGCTGGTTACGATATTAAATGGACATTACCATCCATGGAGGTATATGGCATGGTATATGGTGAAGACCAAGCTACAGGCCTTGGCTTTATTCCGAGTCCATCTAAGATCGCTTGGACTGCAGGCGTATACTTGCCAAAACTTGGCAACCACGACGACTGGAATCTTCGCTTAGAAGGCGGTAGAACAAGTAACTGGTGGTATGCTCACTGGTCCTATAACGATGGTTATGTACACAAAGGCAATATCATCGGCGACTACATGGGCAACAGCAGTAATCGTTTATATGCTCGCCTTGGTCACTGGGATAAAAAAGCAAACTTAACAGGCTTCAACGTTGAGTACTTGCGTCTAAATCGCGAACTCCATACAAATGCGAAAGCCCTTAATGTTTGGGTTGATCACAGCCGTAAATTATCTAACGATTGGTCCTTAGCTGCGAAGGTAGGCGTATCTAGACTTCACAACATGACTGATAAAAAAGATAAAACTGCATACCTAGTAGGCGTAGACGTAAAACGCACGTTCTAATTTAAGAATATAATACTTAGATACTTTAAGAGGCTGCTCATGTAGAGCAGCCTCTTTTTATGTTATGTTCAAAATTTGGTATTTTTTGAACACAACTAATATAATTTAATTAAATGATGTTCAAAAAAACGAGACTTTTGAACATCATTTTTTTACTATTAGATTAGCGTATGAAATACTATTATTTTTTTATATCATTTCTTTGTAATTCTGATTTTTTTCTTGTTGTGACTCTTATGAAGATTCTTGGAAATTCATTAAGGGTGGTAAGCACTCATTAGAACGTTATAGTAATTTAAGACTTTGTTTTTTACCCTCTAATTAGTGGTGCTTTGGTATAAATACAAATAATAGTCTATATGCGGATATCAGCACGGGTCTATCTGGCACATACAAGCAAAGCTGGACGATTAATGCAGGGTATACGCATCGATTCTAAGCCATTAGATGAGCAAAATTGATACATGTTTTCATTGAAAAATCTAATAAAGTTTATATTCACTTTATTGCTCCTCAATATATCGATTTTGTATAATGAATATATAAATGAAATTAGATGATACAGCATCTCGTATATACGTAAAAGACTTGCTACAAACATGCGATACATACCGTATATTTGCTGGTCAATTAGTGTACTAATGTATTGCAACATAAACATAATATTGATAGACCCCCAAAAGAATGAGGCATCGACTATAATCGGTGTCTCATTTTTATCGTCTAGTTGCCAACCCATTTTCAGATGAGATATTAATAGGTCGAGGTATTACCTCTAGAATTAATATATTCCCTCGTGCTATATTACATATGAGTAGTATTTTTACGTTCATATGTATAAGGAGATACTCTATGTTTAACTTTTATAGTGAGTTATTATTACGTTTACAGAAACAATTTGTATCCGAACATGAATCTGATTTCAAATCTATTGAGGATTTGTTAGAAGCATTTATGACTCAATATAATCGTGGTGATTTTAATAATACGATAGAAATGAAATTACGTGATTTATATGAGGCTGCAGAAGAGGCTGATACGAATGAGAAATCAAGGAAGTTATACAATGAAATCCTTGCATTATGTCCAGATGAAGTAGATGCTAAACGAGAACTCATAGCCCTTGAGTTACATCCAAGCTTTCAAATTTATCAGTTAAAACAGCTAGTAGAATCGTTGAAAAAACCAAAGAAAATAGATTGGAATATAATAGAGACGCGTCCTTATATGCGTTGCCTCATCGACATGGGGATGATATATTTAGAATATAATATGTATAATGATGCGATTGCCTGCTTTACGCCAGTTTTTCACGGAGACAAGCAAGATCATTCAGGATTTCTTGTGTATATGATGGTTGCTTGTTGTGGCGCTGCCAACTGGGATCGCGGACGCAAGGTATATCAGCGATATCTTGCATGTTGCGATGATATACAAAATGCATTTAATCAGGCTCCGGATATCATGTTGCCTATGCATATGCTGTATATTCTATTGGCTTTGGAGTGTGGTGAAAGCAAGATAGCCTATGATGTATTAGCAGATCTTGTTGATGAATATGAAGATATTGATTGGTTATTACAAGATGCAACGCGCTGGAACGATTTTGTAGAAGATCATTTAGAGGCTATTATGTATATGGTAGACCAAGTGAGCAACATAGATTCTGACCCACGAGAATTAATAAGCTTATATACTGCTATCTCATTTTTACCAACTCAATTAGTGGATTTTGAAAGTCCATTATGGCAGACTCTATATGATGCGTATGAACGTGTTACCGGTCGAACTGTTATAAATCGGTACTCTAATGATAGTTATATGGGAAAACGCGAGTCCGCTCATATGAGCCCCGTAGAGGTTGCTAAAGGTGGGGCTTTGCGTGGAAATCCGGTATATGACAATATACGGTTCGGTGCACAAATTACACTTTCACAAGCCGGCCTATACACAGTAGATGATTTTAAAACAATTACTAAACAAGAAGTATTGATGCTACCAGGCATTGGTAAAAAAACAGTGGAACAACTAGAGCATAATGGTGTTATATTTAAAGCCTAAGATGTGACTTGAATTTAATAGCGATCCTAGGATAACGAAGGGCTATTTATCTTTTTCATAATTAATATAATCCCTTTGATGAGTATCTTGGTACTGATCAAGGGGATTTTAAATTACTACAGGGTTGTACTAATTTTTTTGTCCTATAACCCTAAACTTCCAAACTACTATCGTGTAGACCTTACATATCAATTCTAATTTACAAACTAAAAGGACAGTTGATGAGAATCAACTGTCTTTTTATATGCCCAGATTCTGTTAGTTTGCCTAGATTCTGTTAATATGTCTAGATTCTTTTCGTATACTTATATTCTTTTGGGCATGAATATATATATATGCGTAAATTATGTCACAACATTCTCATATATATCTTGTATTTTTATGGGGTATGTATCTGCTATATATTATATTCAGTTCTAATATAGTTATTGAAATTATCATAAATGGAGTTATAGATGAAGATGCATATAACTTCTCTATTATAAAGGTATTGGGCTTTATCATCTTGTTATCAGAGTTTGGTAGTATCCAATTTTATAGTTTTGAGAGATATTTGAGGTTTATAGAATGAGAGGTTGAGCGCATGAGAGAAAGCAATATTGAGTTATTGCGCATTGTTTCGATGGTGCTGATTATTATGCACCATTTCAGTGTGCACGGAACATTTCCCTTTACGCCAGAGTTAACGTTTAATAAGGTATTTCTCCAAGTCTTTGGGCTTGGCGGCAAGGCTGGTGTAGTAGCCTTCGTTATGATAACGAGATACTTCATGGTTTCTAGCAGCTTCAAGCTACACAAATTTGGGAAGCTCGTAGGATAGATATGATTTTATAGTCTAGCCATGCTTGGTGTGGCTATGGGTTTGGATCTCATATAACACAAAAAAACGGGTATTATCTTGAGTAGTATAGGCATATTAGGCGCCTTCGGAGGATATTCTCGTCGATGTACTGGCTACGACCGACCCAGCGTATATGAAACAGATTTTCTATTTTTACCCAAAATGAGTATGGCTTCTTCCAGCTACTACTTGGTATAGGTTTATTTATTACTTTCTTGAAAGCCAAGATCACCTATCATCCGTGGATCAATACGATTGCCTCTACGACCCTACGGGATTTACTTACTGCACAATAATAAGCTGTTTCTTCACCATATGTGGGACAATATATTCGGTACCTATCAGTATTACGATTCTGCTTTATTACCACTATATGCGATCCTTGTGGTGGCACTCATTTTCATAGTTGGCATGGTGGTAGACTATATGCGGTTAGCTTTCATAGAAAAACCTATTATGAATCGCATTACGTTGTACATTGAAAGTAGTCAATCGTGGATGGAGAAGAAGGGGTCATTTTAATGCGAATCTCACCGTTTTTTGATATAATAAGCAAGTATTCCAACGATAAAACGGAGGTAATTCTAATGCGTAAATTCTTATATATGTTAGCGGCTCTACTCGTGTTGATCGGTATTAATACACAAGGCGTTGAAGCTCGTACCGATGTATATGCTACGACCTATAACGGCAATAGCTGGTATGTAGACCAAGACTCTGTAAAGAGAATAGGGGATGTACTTAATTTTACAGTATATACGACATCTGGCCTTAGCTATAAGGTAACATCTAGCGATAGTAATTATTACAATGCAGATGTATTCTACTATAACAACAAACTCGTTTCAGACAATGGTCAATCCGTCTGGAAATCCCCAGGCATGATGGCCGCTATGCGTGTGGCGCGTAAATAATAGAGTTAATAGGTCTAGTACGTAAATAATAGAAATAATAAAGGCAGCGAATAATCGCTGCCTTTTGGTATTTATAAGTGCACTATAGTATCGTTTATCTATATTTGACGATATATGATATAAACCCTATAATATAAACAGATAGCCAAACGAGTGGTTCCGTCGGGCTCATCTCACAGTTACAAAAATTGATGAAATGACCTTTCAGTTACCTAATTATCCAGGGGATAACGAAGGGCTATTTGTCTTTTCCAAGACAAATAAGAGCCACAAGTGCACCAAAGGCAATGACAACCGTCATTGCCTCTAGAATTATCATGATCAACTCATAATCACTCATAAACAACCCTCCCTTCATTAAACGAAGAGAGGCCCAACCTCGCCTGACTATCCTAAGTCAATTATATGGCGAACATATAAGCGAATCAATAAGAATCTATAAATAGAAATATACAAAAAAATATATACGTATACGTTAGCAGTAACTATAGTTACTGCTTTTTTTATATTGTTAAATACAATATGTGACAATTTTTCCCTCATATTTACAAGAATCTAATTATAAATTATAATTAAAAAAATATTTAATAATAATTTATAGTGTGAATTAGAGAGGATTTTATGAAACGTGTGAGTAAAACGAAATTATCTTTAGCAATTGCCCTGACAATTGCTAGCTCTGTAGGGCAGTATGCAATGGCGGGGAGTACATATGTTACTACACCTCAAGGTGCATATCTTACTGCTACAGATGGTGGAAAAATCAATGCAGGTGTAGTGACTGGCTTTGCTGCTGGTATTGATGCGGATACTGGCGGTACTATTACTGTAGATGATGTGGTTTCAAGTATTCCTGCAGAACGTCGTTCTTTCATTATCAGTAAAAATGGTGGTACTGTTAATGTTAAAGCTGGTCATATTCAAATGGGACGCCTTAGTAAACCTGTAGTTATTGCTAATGGCGGCACTGTAAATCTTGGCGTAGATGGCAATACAGGTAATTTTACGAGCCATGATATGTCTATTGAAGGTGACGTACGTATCGATGGCAGTGCTACTCATCCATCTGAAATCAATATTGGTTTAGATAATGATGAAGTACTATGGACTGGTTTTGCTCTTAATTTAGCAGATAAAAATGCAAAAGCAACCAAACCATATCAATGTATTCCTTGGTAATCGTGGCCATTGGGATCATTTCTATCAAGGTGGTTTAGATGGCACTAGCTATAGCATCGATGACAACACCAAGCCATGTACATCGCTTGGTAGGTTCTGAAAAACCGTAATTTTGAAAGTGCTGTCATTCAAAAATGAGCACAATGAAATTCATATCGATAAGTTAGAAGGTCATGTAAATTTCTTTTTACGATATAAATGATGAGTATGGTACTCCAGAAGATCCAGCAAATGCAACACCAACAAAAAAATCTATAATGGTTTAACGCCAGAGTCCTTCTGGAGTGGAGATATTCATATTACAAGTGCGGCACCCTAATGCGTACGCCCATGTATTCTCTAGTCAAAAAGGGCTTGATGTATCCTCTGAGGATAATGTAAATAAAATTTTTAGATAACTTGGCTCACAAGATTTACTATCATAACTATGTAAATGGTGAAAGAAACCTTCAAGGTACTGTAGGTATTGCTTCTAATGGTGCTGAGTCTGCACGCTTTAAGGTGTTGACTGAAGGTCATGCTAAGGAAGGCGCTATTACATGGCAAGCAGATAAAGATGGTCAAGGTAAATACGTATATGGTGAAAATAAACCAGCTCCGAAACCAGAGGTAAAACCGACTCCAAAACCAGAAGTAAAACCAGAGCCAGCTCCAACTCCAAAATCGGAAGTTAAACCAACACCGGCTCCAGCTCCAAAACCGGAAGTTAAACCAACACCAGCTCCGGCTCCAAAACCAGAAGTAAAACCAGAGCCAGCTCCAGCTCCAAAACCGGAAGTTAAACCAACACCGGCTCCGGCTCCGAAGCCAGAAGTAAAACCAGAACCAGCTCCAGCTCCAAAACCTGAGGTGAAACCGGTTCCAGCACCAATGCCTAAACCTGACAACAACGGTCATATTCATGTTGTGGTAGGTGATTTTGATACACCTCATATGCGCGGTGCTCGTTCTGCTATCATGAGTAATATCAACGGTTGGAGAACATTGACAGATAATATGTATCGTCCACGTGTATTGCAACAAGGCGAACCAACAGGTATTTGGGCTCGCGTTGGGGGCGGTAAATACAGCTTCAATGCAAAAGGTATCGACACAGATACAACATATACACGTATTCAAGGTGGTTACGATGCTAAAACTAGCAGCGGTTGGACTGTAGGTGGTCAAGTTTCTTACCTTCGTGGCAACGATGATTACGTATTTAACGGTACTGGCAAAGAAAAAGCCTTTGCTGTTGGTGCGTACGGCTTGAAAGATCTTGGTAACAACCAATACATCCACATCGAGTCTCAAGTAGGTCGTGCTTCTAACGACTTCACAGTTCGTAATGAAATTGGTGAAAGACTATCTGGCGAGACTAAAGCAAATGTATACTCTATCGGTGCACGCTATGGTAAAACTGTGAAGCTTTCAAATGGTATATACATTGAACCACAAGCACAATTGAGCTACACTCACTTCGGTGGCGATAGCTTCAATGCGGGCCGCATGCATGTAGAGCAATCTGGTGTGAGCAGCACAGCAGGTGGTCTTGGCCTTGAAATCGGTAAAAACTTCGGGGCAGGTAACATCTATACTCGCGTTGGTGTGAACCATGCCTTTCTCTGGTACAGTGAAAACTGCGTACACAAGTGGTGCTACTACTAAATACACATCCGAAGACATTAAAGGTACTTGGACAGATCTAGCATTCGGTGGCCGCTATGGCTTCAATGCAAACAACAGCATCTTCGCTGATCTTAGCACAGGTCTATCTGGCGATTATAAAGCTGGTTGGTCTGTAAATGCAGGATTTACACATAAATTCTAATATTCTTGTCAATATTAAAACCTATACGGTAATAATAGAATAAAAAGAGCCCCATGTATTGGATATAATGTAGTGACCCCAAAAAGTTAGACTTTTATTTCCGAGTAACCTAAACTGGTTGCTCGGAATTTTTTATGCTGCAGTAGTAGCTAAACGATAGTCAACTGGACTTAGCCAGTTCAATTTTTCCTTAATTCGTTTAGTATTGTAATACATAATATAGTTTTCAATCGCCATTTTTAACTCATCATAACTATGAAAGGTATTGTCATAATACATCTCTTGTTTTAAGATAGCAAAAAAGTTTTCCATTGGTGAATTGTCGAGACAATTACCTCTTCTAGACATACTTTGAAATATGTTATGCACTTTTAAATTATGTTGATACGCTTTCATTTGGTAACCCCAACCACGGTCAGAATGAAATGTCCGTCGATACTTAGCATCAGCAGTCTTTTCAATCGCCTGTTGTTGTGCTGAAAGTATAGACTCAGCCGATGGTGTAGGACTTATACTAAAACTAATAATTTCAAGATTATATAAATCCATAAATGGATCTAAGTATAGTTTTCCAACTTTCAAAGCACCGTTTGCATCTAGTTCATAATACTTAAATTCAGTTGTATCTGTAGTAATTTTTTTGATGTGGTTGACTGCAATAGAATCTACGCTTAATGCGATTAGGTGCAATCCGTCCTTTAACGCCTTTATATGAGTTATATTTTTCGGCTCTTACGGGAGAATGCTATTACTTGCAGATTGAACTTTTGCATAATTCGTTGCAATCGTTTCTTATTAATAACAATACCTCGTGATCGCAAACAAAAGGTAACAATCTTCTATATCCATAGTTGGGATGGTCCTTACGAATATCTTCAATAGCTATTCGTATTTGTAGATCTGGATCTACTCGGTCAAAGCGCTGTTGCCAGTACATATATGTTGCTTTTGGAAAACGTAAGGCAGCAAGAATCTCAGTTAGTTTGAATTCTCTTCGGAGACTGCTAATGATTCTTGCTGTTCTTTTCATTTTTTCGAGCGTCCTCGAGGCGCAATCTCCTCAATTCTTTTTAAATAGGCATTCTCTATTTGAGCGTAGCGTAATTGTTTTTCCAATTCTAAAATACGAGCTTGCTCTGGTGTTAATTCTTTTTTCTTCTTTTGGTTACGTGATTTAGTATGTGTGGTAATCTTTGCTTTTTCATCTGTTCGACTCATGGTAGGTATTCGTCCTTTCGGTCGCTCGACAAAAGCATTGGTCCCATATTTCATAAAATCCGATTTCCAGCGAGCTATTAATGAAGGATTATTCAGCCCATATTGTAATGCAATTTGCCGATACGATAATTCACTAGTTAAGTATGACTCTACCACAGCTAGCTTAAATTCTGAAGTATATCTTGTATTATTTCGCTTTCGACACAAACCATCTTTACCAAATTCTTTAAATGCACTAATCCAACGACGAACTTGCGATGTAGTCTTTACACCATATTTCTTAGTTAAATACTCATATCCACCTTCGCCGTTTAGATATGCGGTAACGACTTTTAATTTAAATATAAGGCTATATTTTGCCATAGAAAAACCGACCTCCTTAACGTTAAGATTTTTGGTCTAACATTAAGGGGTCGGTTCATAATTATCTAATACATGGGGCTTTTTATAATATATTTCTATAAATAGATTCTTATTGAGTAATAAAAATAGCCCTTCGTTACCAGTAACTGGATAACTGAAAGGCCATTTTATCATGTTTTTGATCCTTTTGAGATGAGTTCGATGGTTCTACTCGTTTGGCTATCTGTTTATATTATATGGTTAATCTTATATTACGGATAAATACTATATAGTATTTACTAATAACAGGCAGTGATCTAGTCATGCCTATTCGGCGTACAATTAAAAGGAATGAGTCCGGTAGAATACTGAACTCATTCCTAAAAAGTAGCTTAATTATATCTGTCCAAGAAAATGGGTACATATCAATTCGCTGCCTTTTTTTGTTTTTTTAAACTGAACTATCGGATTGAATAAAAAAATATAAGATTTTTGTTTCGTATATTGATAATAAATTCTAATAATTATTTAGGTTTAATTAATAAAATTCACAAATATAATGAATTAATAAATTGTCGCCTGAAAATGTAAACTATAAAAAAATTATTGAAATGAATTATATCTTTTTGTTATCAAATATTAAATAAAATATAAAATATGAAAAGAAAAAAATTGTGTTTACGATAGAATCTAAATCGAAAAAAATGTATAAAAAAATCTAATATATGAGGTATAAATTGTGCATAAATGACCTTATTTTTATAAAAAAATCTCTATAAATGAATATAAAATTAAATTTCATTTACTCTATAGAAAAAAATTTGATATTATATGAATTATCAGCATGAATATGTCTGTGTGTATTTAATTTAAAGTAAAGTTTTAATTGTAAGCTAGAGGGAAGATTATGAATCGAATTTACAATGTAATTTGGAGTAAAACTAAAAAATGTTATGTTGTTGTCTCCGAAATCGTAAAAAGCGGCGGTGGTAAAGTTAAATCTATCAATACTGATAAATCCTATGCATGTGTAGGTACTGTTATGGCTGTAGCGGCATTATTAGTAGGGGCTAATGTGTCTACTGTAGTTGCGGCAGATGATACATCAAAAGCAATGGTTATTAATGGTATCAGTAGTAATTATATAACAGGTAAGGGCCAAGCCTCTATTGGTAGTACTTTATATAATTACGAAAACCCAGGTAATGATGGAGCATTAGATGGTACCAAGACTACTCAGGGTGGGTATCCACTATATACTAGTAATAGATTAAACGGTCTTATGATTGGTCGTAATTCTAGTATTCAAGATGGCACTTCTAATATTTATTCTGGTATGGCCATTGGTGATTATACAAAAGCTACAGGTGGTTTATCTATTGCAATGGGTAACTATGCACAGGCTACGAATGCGTCCTCCATGGCTATTGGTACAGCTACTTTGTCTAGTGGTTTTAACTCCTTGGCTATGATGCGCCAATCTGCAGCGAAGGGGGATTTCTCTACAGCTATTGGTACGGCCTCTTGGGCAAATGCAAAAGGTAGTTTTGCTATGGGTTACTCTGCTACAGCAAAAGGTGAGCAATCTATTGCCATTGGTGCTGCTGAAACTATTACTATTCCAGGTAGTTCAAGTATTAGTACTACACCAAGTGCTAAATATAATGCGGCTGGCAATACAGTAACAGAAGGTGATCGCTCTCTTGCTTTTGGTACGAAAGCTCGTACAGGAGTTGGTGCACATGACTCTATGGCATTTGGCTCTAACTCTATTACCGCTGGTGTTAATGCTGTAGCTATGGGTAATTCTGCTCAAGCTACAGAAGCAGATGCATTTGCCTTTGGTAACACTTCACAAGCAAAAGGGAGTAGCTCTATCGCTATGGGTAAAACGGCAGAAGCATCTAAAGAGAATGCCATTGCATTGGGTGGCTTATCTAAAGCGAAGGATGTAAATGCCATTGCTATCGGCGGTAAGGCTGAGGCAAGTAAAGAGGGTACCATGGCAATTGGTACTGGCGCTAAAGCGGATAGTATAAGCGCAGTAGCTATTGGTATTGAGTCTGAAGTTACTGGTGAGAACTCCATGGCTATTGGTGCTAAGGCTGTTGCGGAAACTAAGAACTCTTTGGCACTTGGTGCAGGTACAGAAATCAGAGGTACATTAGTAAATACGTATTCTGCTTTTACCAATGAAATAAATCCTGCAACGGCAGGTGTTGTGGCAGTTGCGAATGTTGGTACAGAACGTCGTATTATTAATGTAGCTGGTGGTCAAAATGATACAGATGCAGCCAATGTAAAGCAATTACGTTATGTAAATAACAACTTGGCACAAACCATTGCAGGCTCTACGTATACAGGTTATGAAGCAAATGGTTCTACTTACAAAGCGCCTGATTTTAATATCAAAAATACTACATACCATACGGTAAAAGAAGCTGTTGAAGCGGCGCAAACTAACTTCTTCAGCGCTAAGGGCGTATCTACTGATGCAAACTATGATAATAAAGGTGCTACAGGTACAAATTCTACGGCAGCGGGTGTGCGTGCGTCTGCAGCTGGTAACTATGGCACTGCACTTGGTGCGGATGCAACTGCTACAAACGAAAAAGGTACTGCATTAGGCTATAAAGCTAAAGTAACGGCAGATAATGGTGTTGCATTAGGTTCTGGCTCTGTTGCGTCTACTGCAGCTGGCGTGGCTGGTTATGATGTAAGCGTAGCAGATAGCCGTGCCAATAAATACACTGCTTTAACAGGTGCGGTGGCAACATCCACATTGGGTGCTGTATCTGTAGGTGAAAGCTCCAGCGTTGGTACAGAAACACGTCAAATTACAAACCTTGCAGCTGGTACAAATGACACAGATGCAGTAAACGTTGCTCAATTACGTAATGTAAACTTAAAAATTGCAGGTAATACAAACAAAAATAATAATAAAAATGATGTATTGTTAGATAGCCAAACATTGACTGTTAAAGGTGATGGCACGTATGTAACAACAACTGCAGATAACCAAACAATTGATGTGACATTAACAGACACAACTAAAAAGAAAATTGACAATGCGGCTGATAAAGACCTTTCTAACATTACAAATGTAGCGAAAAAGAATATTACTGCATTAGGTACAATTGTTGAGGCTGGCAATAATGTAACAATTCCAGCAGCTACCGTAGATGCTACAACAGGTCAAAAAACATACACTGTGAATGCTATGGATACTAAGATTTCCTTAGGCACTAGCGGTATGATGACGCTTACAGGTGGTACACCTGATGCAAATGGTGTTCGTAACTATACAATTGACGTAGATCCTACTAAAGTTGCTAAAACTGATTTAACTAACATTACTAATGGTGGTAAAACGGTAATTCAACAAGAAGCTCAAAAGGCTGTAAAAGTCGTGGCAGGTCAAAATACAACTGTTACAGAAGGTACTGATGGTACGTATAAAACATATGCAGTTAATGTAGATGCGACATCAGACTACCGATTGGTAGAAAACAGTGCTGCCGCTGATAAAGCATATAAAGTAACTGGTAATAAAGTTGATTTAACAGTACAAGATTCTAAAACTCCTACAAATACGAAGACGGTAACGATTAAAGATATCGCTTCTAAAACTGAGTTAGATACTACAAAACAAGAATTGACTGATAAAATCACAGATACAAAAACTGAGCTTATTAATAAAGGCTTAAAATTCAACGCTGACAACAACGATGTTAAGACAAATAAACTTGGTTCTACTGTAACTGTTGCAGGTGATGCGAATATCACTACAAAGATTACACAAACTGGTGATGACTCAACAATCGCTGTTACTTTGAACAAAGACCTTAATGTTAAAACACTAACTGCTACAGATACTGTAAAAGCTGGTACTGCAACTATGGGTAGCCAAAGCGTAACAGATAACAAAGCTGCTACACAAACTGGTAACTTCGTAACTGGTCTCGACAACACAGCATGGAACATGGCTGACCCTGCATTTGTATCTGGACGTGCTGCAACAGAAGATCAATTGAAAACAGTGAGTGATGCTGTAAAAGCAGCGAATGCTGGTGCTACAGATTACCGTTTGGTTGAAAACAATGCAGCAACGGATAAAGCATACACTGTAACTAGCAATAAAGTTGATTTGAATGTTAAAGACGAAAAATCTGGTACTACTAAAACAGTTACTATTAAAGATATTGCGTCTAAAACTGAACTTGATAAATTGGATGATCGCGCTGTTAAGTATGATTTAGATTCTGCTACAAACAAAGCAGACAAATCTAAAGTGACTTACGAAGGTCCTGCATACACTAACAAAACTGGTGGTACTCACGTAACTAACGTAGCGTACGCAACTGGTACTAACGGAAGCGAAGCAGTTAACGTAGATTACTTAACTGACAAAATTAAAGACAGTTCCGATGCTTTGATTAACAAAGGTCTTAAATTCGACGCTAACGTTGGTGGTGTGAAAACTAATAAACTTGGTTCCACTGTGAAGGTTCAAGGCGAAGGCACAGAAGCTGATGCTAAGTACAGCGGTAAAAACATCAAAACATTTATCGGTCAAGATACAGCTGGTAACACAACAATCGACGTTAAGATGAATAAAAATCTTGAGGTTGAAACAATTACTGCTACTGGCCCAGCTGGTAAAGACGGTAAAATCGGTATCAACGGTAAAGATGGTGTTACAACAAATATTTCCATTACACGTGATGGTCAACCTGGCGTAGATGGTGCAGCTGGTACAACTACAACTCGTATCGTATACGAAAAATCAGATGGTACTAAAGAAGAAGTAGCTACATTAAATGATGGCCTTAAATTCAAAGGCGATATGGGTGCTACATCCAACGTTAAACTTAACAAACAAGTTGATGTAAACGGTGGCGTAACTAACGCAGCTGACCTTGCAACAGGCAACAACATTGGTGTTACATCTGCAGCAGTTGATGCACAAGGCAATGCAAAACTTCAATTGCAATTGGCGAAAGATATTACAGGCCTTAAATCTGTAACAGCATCTGATACTGTAAAAGCGGGTACTGCTACAGTTGGTAAACAAACTGTAAACGATAATAAAGCAACAGCTCAAACAGGTAACTTCGTAACTGGCTTAGATAATAAAGCTTGGAACATGGCTGACCCTGCATTTGTATCTGGTCGTGCTGCAACAGAAGATCAATTGAAAACAGTGAGTGATGCTGTAAAACAAGCAAGTGCAAGTGCAACAGATTATCGTTTGGTTGAAAACGATGCAGCAACGGATAAAGCGTATACTGTAACTAGCAATAAAGTTGATTTGAATGTTAAAGACGAAATCTGGTACTACTAAAACAGTTACTATTAAAGATATTGCGTCCAAAACTGAACTCGACAAATTGGATGACCGCGCTGTTAAGTATGATTTAGATCCTACTACAAACAAAGCAGACAAATCTAAAGTGACTTACGAAGGTCCTGCATACACTAACAAAACTGGTGGTACTCACGTAACTAACGTAGCGTACGCAACTGGTACTAACGGAAGCGAAGCAGTTAACGTAGATTATTTAACTGACAAAATTAAAGACAGCTCCGATGCTTTGATTAACAAAGGTCTTAAATTCGATGCTAACGTCGGTGGTGTTCAAACTAACAAATTAGGTTCCACTGTAACTGTAAAAGGTGAAGGTACTGCAGCTGATGCTAAGTACAGCGGTGAAAACATCAAAACATTCATCGATCAAGATACAGCTGGTAACACAACTATTAACGTGAAGATGAATAAAGACATCGTTGCTGATTCCATCAAAGTAAACAAAGATGGTAGAGATGGCAAAGATGGTGTATCCATTACAGGTCCTACTGGTGCTGCTGGTACAGACGGTAATAATGGTAAAGTAGGCATCACAGGTGCTGATGGTAAAGACGCAGTTTCTATCTCCGGTAAAGACGGCGTTGGTCACATCGGTTTAACTGGCCCTGCTGGTACAAACGGTAAGGACGGTTCTAATGGTATCGACATGACCGTTAAGAATGGTTATGACGATGCTACCAAAGGCGTTAAGGGTGAAAAAGGTGTAGACGGCGTTGATGGTATTACACGCATTGTGTATACAGACAATACTGGTGAACACCAAGTTGCCACAATGGATGACGGCATGTTATATGGTGGTGACACTGGTGCTGTAATCAAGAAAAAACTTAACAACCAAGTAAATGTTAAGGGTGGCATTACAGATCCAGCCAAATTTACAGCTGACGATAACATCGGTGTTGTATCTGATGGAACAGATACGTTGAAAGTTCGTTTGGCAAAAGATCTTAAAGGTCTTAACACAGTAACTGCTACTGAAACAGTTAAGGCTGGCGACGTAGTGATGGGTAAACAATCCGATGGTACACCTGCAGCTAATACTGGTAACTATGTAACAGGCTTAGATAATAAGGATTGGGATGTAACGAATCCAACAGCAGTTAGCGGTCGTGCGGCTACTGAAGATCAGTTGAAAAAGGTTACAGAGGCTATCAATAATCAAAGTGCTAACTCCACGGATTACCGCTTGATTAAAAACCAAGCAGCTGGTTCTAATGGTGATTATACTGTAGACAACAACGGCAACGTTGCATTGACTGTACAAGATAAAAATCATACAGACAAAACTGAAACAGTAACAATCAAAGATGTAGCTTCTAAATCTGCTCTTGATAAATTGGATGACCGCGCTGTTAAGTATGACTTAGACCCTGCTACAAACACTGTAGATAAATCTAAAGTGACTTACGAAGGTCCTGCATACACTAACAAAACTGGTGGTACTCACGTAACTAACGTAGCATATGCAACTGGTACTGACGGTAGCGAAGCAGTTAACGTAGATTACTTGACTGACAAAATTAAAGACAGCTCCGATGCTTTGATTAACAAAGGTCTTAAATTCGATGCTAACGTCGGTGGTGTTCAAACTAACAAATTAGGTTCCACTGTAACTATAAAAGGCGAAGGTACTGCAGCTGATGCTAAGTACAGCGGCGAAAACATCAAAACATTCATCGATCAAGATACAGCTGGTAACACAACTATTAACGTGAAGATGAATAAAGACATCGTTGCTGATTCCATCAAAGTAAACAAAGATGGTAGAGATGGCAAAGATGGTGTATCCATTACAGGTCCTACTGGTGCTGCTGGTACAGACGGTAATAATGGTAAAGTAGGCATCACAGGTGCTGATGGTAAAGACGCAGTTTCTATCTCCGGTAAAGACGGCGTTGGTCACATCGGTTTAACTGGCCCTGCTGGTACAAACGGTAAGGACGGTTCTAATGGTATCGACATGACCGTTAAGAATGGTTATGACGATGCTGCCAAAGGCGTTAAGGGTGAAAAAGGTGTAGACGGCGTTGATGGTATTACACGCATTGTGTATACAGACAATACTGGTGAACACCAAGTTGCCACAATGGATGACGGCATGTTATATGGTGGTGACACTGGTGCTGTAATCAAGAAAAAACTTAACAACCAAGTAAATGTTAAGGGTGGCATTACAGATCCAGCCAAATTTACAGCTGACGATAACATCGGTGTAGTATCTGATGGTACTGATACATTGAAAGTTCGTTTAGCAAAAGATCTTAAAGGCCTTAACACTGTAACAGCGGCTAAAACTGTGAAAGCAGGTACAGCGACTGTAGGTAACCAAGAAGTAACCAAAGCGGATGGTACTAAAGAAACTGGTAACTATGTAACAGGTCTTGATAACAAAACTTGGGATGCTGACAATATCGTAACTGGTCGTGCGGCTACAGAAGACCAATTGAAAGATGCGTTAGCTAGCCAAACTAATGCAGGCCTTAAATTCGATGCTAACGTGGGTGGAACTAAGACTAACAAATTAGGTTCCACTGTCATCGTAAAAGGCGAAGGCACTGCAGCTGATGCTAAGTACAGCGGCGAAAACATCAAAACATTCATCGATCAAGATACAGCTGGTAACACAACTATTAACGTGAAGATGAATAAAGACATCGTTGCTGATTCCATCAAAGTTAATAAAGATGGTAGAGATGGCAAAGATGGCGTATCCATTACAGGTCCTACTGGTGCTGCTGGTACAGATGGTAACAATGGTAAAGTAGGTATCACTGGTGCTGATGGTAAAGACGCAGTTTCTATCTCCGGTAAAGACGGTGTAGGCCATATCGGTTTAACTGGCCCTGCTGGTACAAACGGCAAGGACGGTTCCAATGGTATCGACATGTCCGTTAAAAATGGTTATGACGATGCTGCTAAAGGCGTTAAAGGTGAAAAAGGTGTAGACGGTATAGACGGAATCACGCGTATCGTGTATACTGATAAGACTGGTGAGCACCAAGTAGCTACAATGGACGACGGCATGTTGTACGGTGGCGATAGCGGTACTGTAATCAAGAAAAAACTTAATAACCAAGTAAATGTTAAGGGTGGCATTACAGATGCGACTAAACTTTCCGCAGAAGATAACATCGGTGTTATCTCTGATGGTACTGATACATTGATGCTTCGTTTAGCAAAAGACCTTAAAGGCTTAAATTCTGCTACTTTCAATAATGGTACAAATGGCAACACTGTTATCAACGGTGGTGGCATGACTATTAATAATGCAGCAGGTAACCCGTTGACATCCATCACGAAAGACGGCGTTACAATTACAGATGGTCCATCTATGACTAAAGATGGTATTGACGCTGGTAGCAAGAAAATCACTAACGTAGCTGATGGTACAATTGGCGCAGGTAGTAAAGATGCTGTAAACGGTGGTCAATTACACTCCGCTGTAGAAGGTCTTAAAACTAAAGGTTTTGGTTTAACCGCTGAAGATGGCAACTCTGTTAAGAAGCCTCTTGGCGATACTGTAACTGTGAAAGGTGACGGTACAAACATTACTACATCTGTTGATAATGGTGCTGTGAAAGTAGCATTGAGCAGAGACCTTAATGTAGACACTGTAACTGCAAACACAGTAACAACAGGCGATACTAAGATGGATACAAATGGTGTAACTATCAAAGATGGCGCTAATGAAGCGGTTAAGTTGACTAAAGACGGCTTACAAATCAACGATGGTGCTGATAAAGCTGTTACAATCAACAAAGATGGTTTAACTATCGAAAACGGTCCTAAGGTAACTAAAGATGGCATCGACGCTGGTGATAATAAAATCACTAACGTAGCTGATGGCACAATCGGCGCAGGCAGTAAAGACGCTGTAAACGGTGGTCAATTACACTCCGCTGTGGAAGATCTTAAAGCTAAAGGCTTCGGTCTTAAAGCTGAAGATGGTCAATCTGTGAAGAAGCCTCTTGGTGAAGTAATCGATCTCAAAGGTGATGGCAACATCAAAACATCTGTAGATGGCACTGCTATTAAGATGTCCTTGAACAATACAATCACTCTTGGTACAGATCCTGCTAAACAAGTTAAAATTGATGGTACTACTGGTACAATCTCTGCAGCGAATACTGTGAAAGCGGGTGATGCTGTTGTAGGTAAGCAAGAAGTAACTAAAGCTGACGGTACTAAAGAAACTGGTAACTACGTAACTGGTTTGGATAACAAAACATGGAATCCTAATGACCCTAAAGCTGTTTCCGGTCGTGCGGCTACAGAAGATCAATTAAAAGTTCTTAATGACGACTTTAATGAAAAAGCTAAAAACGGTCGCGTATTCCAAGGTGACCAAGCTGGTAACGATGGTAAAGTAGTTAAGGGTTTAGGTGATACAGTAAACATTAAGGGTGGCGCTGATGTAACTCGTCTAAGCGACAACAACATCGCTGTGTTGAAAAATGCAGCTGGTGATGGCTACGATATCAAGTTGGCTAAAGAACTTAACCTAAAAGATGGTTCTACATCTTATACTAAAGTTGTACCTGGTGCTGGCCCAACACCTGGATATACAGTAGATACTAGAGTAGATGGTGGCGGTATTACAATCACTCCATCCATCAATGGTACACCTGTTCCAAGTCGTACAGTAACTCTTACAGAAAATGGTTTAAACAATGGTAATAACACTATTACTAATGTGGCACCTGGTGTAAATGGTACTGATGCAGTTAACGTAAATCAATTGCGTAATGCTGTAAGTAGTGTAGATGGTAAAATCGCTGATGTAGGCGCTGCAAGTGCTGCAATGGCTGGTTTGAAACCATTACAATACGATCCATTAGAACCTACACAAGTAATGGCTGCTGTTGGTAACTACAAAGGTAGTACTGCTGCTGCTATTGGTTTAGCTCACTATACAAATGAATCTACAATGCTTCATATGGGTGTGTCTCTCGGTGGTCATAATAATATGGTTAATGCTGGTGTATCCTATAAATTCGGTACATCTGATGCTAAAAAAGCAATCCCAGAGCGTTATAAAGCGGGCCCAATCAGCTCTGCTTATGTAATGCAAGACGAAGTGACTGCTTTGAAAGCTGAAAACTTGCGCATGAAAGAACGCGATGAAGAATTAACTGCTAAGTATGAACAAGTACAACGTGATAATGAAGTGATGAAAGCACAAATCGCATTGCTTATGCAACAAGCTGGCTTAAGTCAATAATTATTCACCAAATCGAGTATTGAGTTTTTAAAACATATGAAAGCCGCCCTGTAAGGGGCGGCTTCCTATAAGAGGAATTTATGAAATTAATTAAACTTTTACCATTGATGGCAATTGCTAGTATGTGCTTGGTATGTCAAGTTAATGCGGCTCAAGATGAGCTAATGCTGCCTGAGCAACCAGCATCTCCATTGACTCTTAGTCAACAAAATGTATCTGTTGCTGTTCCTAGTCAAGAAGTACGCGATACAGTTATTGAATTTGCAGCGTTCCAAATGGGTCAACGTGGCAAGTTAATTCAAGACGATAACCGCGTTATGTCTGGTCAACAACGCTACACTAATAATGTGTTATATTACATGAACGTTCGTCGTAGCTGGTACATCGTTAGCCATCGCTATAAAGATGATAGCTATGCTCGTCTTGTACTAGATCGCTTGTACAATGATTATGTGGAATTCTTCAATTCTCATGTAACAGTATCTGAAATGAATCAATTTGGCTATGAACAACAAATCATAGACATTCTTGAGAAACATGCAGAAACTGTATATAACGATGAATTGCGTTTCTACATGAACGAATTGGTAATCTACAGTTTGAAAGAAGCTATGCGTGACGGTAATAACCGCGTTAAACGTATCCGCTAATCGGTATATATAACTATATATCTATGAAAGAGGTAACGGCATAGGTCGTTACCTCTTTTTGGTTTAGGCTTATTTTATTTAAAAAGGTGTATTGAAAATCACATAATAGTAGTGTTATTAGGTCTATACTATACCCATGGCCGTATAGCAGTTTATATATAGACACCCTTACATACTATAGATAAATTTACACTCAGGTATCCAAGTACATGCAATTACTCCTAGTTACACAGCAATTACAATCCTTTGGATACCCTATTCTCTCTCAATAAGCTATATGGTCGTTGTTAAACAAATAGCCCCCGTAGGTTTTCCTACGGGGGCTTGTTTGTTAAAGAGGTTTAGTAATCTTATAAGTATTGTTTTATTTGTCTAATTTAGATATGAGCTGACGTACTGTTTCTTGGAGCTCTTTATTTTGTGTTTCCAACGCTTGTACGCGAGCTTCAAGGTTTTGTGGGTGGTTCGTCATGTTAGACTTACCAGGTTTATAGGTAATGCCTACATTAGCCATAAGGTGGCTATTGAGTGTTACACCTGTAGTTAATAATAGATTGTCTCGATGGTAGTAACCAACACCGAGGGCAAGGGCATTGGCATTTTTATAATGACCATAGCCTGCCATATATTGAATGCGGTTGTCTGGATCGTAGCCCATAGGATGTAAAGCAGCTAGTGCAGCGGCGCGAGCATCGCCCTTATTGGATTCCGATTCGACGCGACCGATATTTTGTTCGACGCGGCTAATGTTTTGCTCTACATGACTAATGGAGCTTTGTAGTTGAGCATTTGTACTTTGACCAAGGGAATCGATCATTTGATGCACACCGTATAGTTGGGAACCGTTGATAGCATCTGTAGAGGTGGCACTTACGCGACCTGCCGCTACATTAGTTATAGTCCGTTCTTTATCTTTAGCGCCTACAGATACGGTAGAAACAGGTGTAGTACCTGCATAGTTTACAGTCGTACCATTCTTAAAGGTATAGCTCGATGTACCTACCACATCGCCATCTGTCGAATCGTTGCCGAGGATAACGGCGTTCTCTAATGCTGTAGTTACATTATTACCCATGACGAAGGTGTTGTTCCCAGAGATGTGGTTATAGTTACCAATGCTATAGGAACCACTTGCATCAATGGCATTTTTCCCATATTGACCTTGACCGAATACGCCAGACTCTGTCGCTTTGTCGGATAAGGTATTATAAGAACCGATAGCGAGGCCCTTCTTGGCATTTACATTCGTATAATGACCAATGCCGAGGGTAAAATCAGCTTTCACCGAAGAACCAGAGCCAATGAGGACGGAATTATTAGCCGTGCTATTCGCCCCTTGGTAATGACCGAGCCATACGTTTTTAGTACCTTCGGATTTCTCGCCCGATTGGGTGCCCATGATGATGGACATGGTCGCTTTCGCATTGTTGGCAGTGAGGGAACCAGCGATTACGTTGTTGTCGCCCGTGCCATTAAGGAAGGTTTTGCCGCCTAATGTAATATTGGCGCCTCCCTTGGAACCATTACTGGATAGGGTGCCGATGGCAATGTTATTACCATTCGAGTTAGGACTATTGATCACTTGATGGGTGCTATTCGCAGCCCCTGCGGCGTGACCTAAGGTAATGTTGCCATCATTGGTGAAAGTCGTTCCTTCCGCGCCTATATTGTGTCCCGTCTGGACGATGTTAATCGGCGCTGCAGAAGCGACTCCCATAGATAGTGCGGTTAGCACGATACCAGTTAATACAAAATGTTTCTTACTCATCGCAATACACTCCTTTGCATATTATGACTTCACAAAACTTTCATAAAAACTTACAGATTCATAATAATACATAAAAAGCATATTGTAAATGAATATTTTGTATATTATGGGTATAAAAATACAACATAAACGGATATTTTAGAGAATGTTTATGCAATGGTATAAAAACGTTTAAGTTGAAACGGAAAAGGTTAATCTACATAGAAAAATTTCTTTATAGTTTCGCCTATATATGGCTCTAATTTCTTGACAGTGGTGCCCATTATTCGTTACACTAATATATATTTCATTTATTGTTCATGAGTTTTATGTGTAGAGAATAATAAAACGTTGTAGAGAGTCATGAAACGTATTGTATGTGTTGCCTTAAGTGCCCTTTTGTGTTGTGTGGGTTCCGCAGAGGCAGAGAAGCAACAATTGCATAAGGGGGCAGACCAGTCTGTCCAAAGGGAGCATACCATTGCAGTGGCAACGAGTCCTCGTGAGGAGCAGGTCAAAGCGGTAGCTGAAGATTTCCATATCACTCCTGCGGTCACACCAGACCATGTGATTGGTGAAGGTGGCCCTCTCGTGATGGATCGCCAAGAGACCAAGACGGTGCAGTACAGCGACGTAGATGCAGTAAACCGCGCTATCAATGCGGTGGCTATGTCCAATGTATCCAATGTGATGTATGGCGCCAAAGGTAAACCGTGGATGCGACGCACTACGCTGAGCTTCCAGTTCCAAGAGGGGTGGAAGCCATTGTACTCTGTGGAGACGGTTCAGCCCCTAGGCCATTATGATGATAAGTCGCGCGACGTATGGTTTACGCAGCAGCGCATTTCTCGGGCTTCCGATATTGGGACAACCCTTAACGTAGGCGTTGGGTATCGACGTATCTCGAAGGATGATCGTCGCCTCTATGGTGCACATCTCTTCTATGACCATCGCTTCTTGCGTCATCACAATCGCCTCAGCGGGGGCCTTGAATATATGTCGGGTGAAAGCGAGTTCCGCTTCAACTGGTACGGTTCTGCCTCTGATGAGCGCGTCCTCGATGCAACCTTCATACCTTGGAGCGTGTAGCAAATGGTTATACCCTCGAATATGGTAAGACTTTCAAAAATGCTCGTTGGGCAAGAGTCTATGTAGAAGGATACCATTGGAATCAAGAACGGCAAGCCGATAAGAATGGTTTGCGCGTTGGTTCCGAGTTGCAGCTCACACCGCGTGTGTCTGTCGATATGGGCTATAACAAGCCTGAGCATAACTCAGGTGGGGTGTATGGCAAGATTACATTCCGCTTAGCGGGATCTCCTGTAGCTTGGTATGGTGGTAAGCACAGAGTAGAGGGCGCTATGAGTGTTCGTTTCAAAATGCTAAGCCTTGTTAGACGTCATAATACGATTTGGGTTGAGTAATAATTTTGATAATACAACTCACAAAGTGAATAGGACTGCGATTCATTCAGTTCATTGATATTTAATGAAAATTTAATGAAAAATCATCTATTATCCGAGCTTAATAAATGGTATACTCATGATAAGGAAGAGTTAGGATTAAGTTTAACTGTTCTTTATAGATAATGGCTCTTAAGTAGGCCATTATCTTAATGTGGAAACATTACTTTTTTAGTGCCGTGTGATCGCCCGTTCATTATTAGTTACTCTCTATTACTTCAATAACTATTGCGGTGTATTTACTTAAAAATCTCTCTCTCAACAATAAACCTGAATCATGCGGCAATTGTAGGAGGGTCGCCTTACCTCTTACCATAAGTGGGTAGTTAATCTGTATGGATTAACTACCCACTTTTTGTTGTTAAGTGTATATTCCGATATACTTTTTGTTGTTAAGTGTATATCCCGATATATAGAGTATTTCTTATATAACCTTATATATTCTTATATATAACATTATTATATATAAGGACATAAGATCTATAGAGCATATAATCACATAGACTATGATAGGTTTTTATAGGTCATTTACATGCTCGAGTCATATGAACACAGTTTCTGTTTTTTTAAATACACTTAATAGATATATAAAAAACTGTTTACAAAATGGATATTCATGCTACAATGTTCATATAAGACTCATGAAAATAATATGAATGATTTATATGTTATTTGTAAGAGAGATAGTAATTAAAGTACATGGAGGATACTCATTATGAACAAACGGAGACGTTTATTAACTTTGTTAATTAACGGTGTGTTGTTATCCAGTTTGTGGGTTGTTGCAAGTGCGGCAGACACTACGACTGGCGGTGGTAGTGGCGTAGCATACGGCACTGGCAGCAGCGCACCTAAAGCAGAAAATGTAGCTGTCGGTAAAGGCGCTGCTATTCAATATTCTAATGGTCCAAGTGCTGCTACAGGCGATATTGCTGTCGGTAACGGTGCGGTAATCAATAACTATGCTAGCCAAGGCGGTAGTGTAGCTATCGGTAAAAACGCAAAAATTGATAATATGGCAGGCGGCGTAGAGGCTGCTTTTGCATTGGGTCAAACTACCTATAGCGGTAATTTATTCTCTAGCTCTCGAATTCCTGCGGATCCAACTAAGGTAGTAGGTAGCGTAGCGGTTGGTGATAATACCTTTGCTCGTACTGGCAGTACTATGATTGGTTCCCATAACTATAAAGGTGACCTTGGTGACACAACTGTAGATTCTGCTTCTACTCGTAAAGATGCATTAAATGCATATGCTACTACAGTGGGCGCTAACAGCTTCACAAACGGTGCCTTTGCTACAAATACTGGTACGTACAATATTATTTCCAGTGAATATAATGGCGGTCGTTTTTCCAACCCTGTTAAAAACCTAGCATCTACTGTGAACGGTTCTTTTAATAGTAATGAATCTAAAACGGCTAGTAGCTACTACTCTGGTATCGGTAACAGCATCGTAGGTACAGCGAATAGAACGTTCAACTCCAACGGTTCCGTCGTGATGGGTGCAGGTAATGAAATTACAAATTCTGTTACAAGGATTCCTGTTAGTGCAACTGATGCAGGTAATTCTGCTAAGGAATTCGCGGAAACATTGCGTACTGCTGTTAAAGACGCTAACGGTGGTGGCTCCACGATGGCCCTCGGTGGTGCTAACAAGGCTGATTACACATTACGGACATCGATGATCGGTATTAACAATACTGTGACAGGTGTTAAGGGTGGTGAAAGCAAAGACAACCTTGCTATGGGCGTAGGTAATACGGCTACTAAAGTTCAGCACATGACAGCTATTGGTTCTAAAAATACTGTATCTGATGCAACTGACACAATTATCGTAGGTGATAACCGTACTGTAACAGGTGCTAATAATACTGTTACCATTGGTTCTAGCGATGCTGGTACTACAACAACTGTAAACGAAGCAGTAGCTATCGGCCACAACACAGAGGTAACTGCTGAAGGCGGCGTAGCTCTTGGTAGTGGCTCCAAAGCAACAGTTGCAGCTGGCGGTATTGGCTATGATGTTAAACAGGTGCTGCCTCTACAGAAACAGGTGCTGCATGGAAAGCGACAAGCTCTGCCGTATCCGTTGGCGACGTAGCAAATAATGTAACACGCCAAATTACATCTGTAGCAGCTGGTACAGATGACAGTGATGCAGTAAACGTAGCACAGCTTAAAAAAGCAGAAGAAAAAATCAACGATGTTGAAGCGGAAGCTAAAAAACATACCACAGTTGTAGCAGGCGATAATACGACTGTAACACAAGGTACAAATGCAAACGGCGGTGCTGAATACAAAGTAGCTGTAAATAAAGACTTAGTAGAGATGAACTCTGTTAACTTCGGTAAAGCAACGGACGACGTTCGTGCTCGTATCGATAAGGACAGCGCTCGCTTCTTCAACGGCAGCGAAAATATCGGTGTTACACCTAAAGGTATCCAAATCGAAAATACAGATACCTTAGAACAAGCTACTTTCACAAAATACGGTATGTACGCAAGTGAAGGGGACAAAACAGTTTACTACACTACAAACGGTATCAGTGCTGGTGATCAAATCATCAACAATGTGAAAGCTGGCGTAGCAGATACTGATGCGGTTAACGTTTCCCAACTTAAAAAGATTAAAGATGAAATTACTGCTGCTACAGGTACTACAACAGTAACGGCAGGTGACCACATTACGGTAACACCAACAATCAATGGTAATAGCCGTGATTACAAAGTATCTTTGTCTAAAGATATTACGAACCAAATCAACAATAATACTACGAATATCGACAAAAATAAGACAGAAATTAATAAAAACCGCGACGATATCAACAAAAATCGCGATGATATCAATAAAAACAAAGATGACATCAAGAAAAATCGAGACGATATCAACAAAAATCGCGACGATATCAACAAAAATAAAGATGACATCAAGAATAATCGCGATGACATCAATAAAAACCGCGATGATATCAACAAAAATAGAAGCGATATCAACAAAAATGCAGGTAATATTGCAAACAATACTACAAACATCGCTAAGAATACAGAGGACATCAAAAATATTAAAGGCGATGTAACAGATATTCAAAACAATATTACAAACATCAATAACAATATGAACTCCTTCAAAGGCGATCTTTCCAAGATGGATAAACGTATCGACAAATCTGTAGCAGGCGCTGCAGCATTGGCGGCTTTACATCCACTTGATTTCGATCCAGATGCTAAATGGGACTTTGCTGCAGGTTATGGTCACTACCGCAGTGGTGATGCGGCAGCTATCGGTGCTTTCTACCGTCCTAACGAAGACGTACAACTTAGCATCGGTTCCACAGTAGGCGGCGATGAAACAGTATTCAATGCTGGCTTGTCTGTGAAAGTAGGCGCTCATAATGGTGTATCTCGCTCTCGTGTAGCTATCGGCAAAGAGGTATTGGCTCTTAAGAAAACTGTAGCTGAACAAAATGCACAAATCCAAATTGACTGCATTATTGAACGGCGTAGCTGGTACTAAGATGAAAGCTGACCATACTACATTATTCCCAGACGTGGCTGCAAACCACTGGGCATATGAAGCAGTAAGCGATTTATCTCGCCGTGGTCTCGTTGAAGGTTATCCAGATGGCACATTTGGTGGTGACCGCTTGTTAACTCGTTATGAATTCGCACAAATCGTATACCGTGCAATCCAAGACGGTGTAACAGTAGATGATCGCCTCGTTACTGAATTCAGCCCAGAAATGGCATTGTTCCGCGTGGACACAGTTGCGAAAAATGCTCAAGGTAAACCAATAATTGAACGCGTTCGCGTTAACAAAAATAGAATAGATTATTAAATAACCATTGGCTACTACACAGATTAACACTTCTAGATACATTATGTAGTAGCCAAATTAAATAAGCGTAACTGATATAGATTGAATTGCACTCTATACCAGTTACGCTTTTATTTTTGTGTGATTAAATTTTGAAAGTGAAACTAAGGCTTACTTTTTCTCTTGTTAAGTCGCAACTATGTCATACCTTAATTAGAAGTAATGTAATAACTTAAGTAGTGACGTATCAAAATAAAAAATGGTATTTTAAGATTGGTGTCTAAAATAGCCAAGCTCTACTAAATGTTTAATAGATTCATCGAGGTATTGTTCACTTGGGACAGTGAAGGTCTCACCATCTGCTTTCGTACGAGTGATGGTTAGCGTTTCATCTAGAATTTTAATTAACTCAGCACGAGTTGTTGGCTGTACCATTTGTTTCATGACGTACAATAGCCCTTGGTCTACAGTAGGATCCTCTTGGTTAAACATATTGCCTAAGGACATGTATTGTTTACCATTGCCTTCGATGAGGGTAGAAACATATCTAATGAAACGCTCTGGGATGTAACTTACATTTTCTACAAATGGTAATTTTTCATATTTCTCACCATACGCACGGAGATGGCCCAAAATGGTTAGCAAGAATAGCTGTACATACAATCTGTCCTTGTTATATTCCTCATTAGGATGATGCTCTGCCATGTAGTCTACAATATCTTGAACATTAAATTGTTGGAACGTGCGCATAAATTGTTTGAGCGTAATGCGTAGCGTATCGGTCCAATTGGAAGGCATGCCTAATTGATCCTCAAAAGGTGCCGCAAAGTACAACGTGTCCAGAATGTCTTTTTGAACCGTTTCGTCCCGCACAATTTTATTTCTGTTACATGGTTTCGTTAATAGTGCCATGCGGAACTGTGTATCATAGACAAAGTCATAATATTGCTCTTTATCCTTATGATTACCGTTGGCAAGGGCTTTAATATTATCTACTACCCTATCATTGAGCCATGTGATAAAGGATTTTTCGAGGCTTTCATCACCGATATATACACAGCCCTGCTGTTCTGCACGTTCGATAAACTCAGACACATACACAGGATCGTTAAAGGTTTCTAAATATTCATGGCCTACATAATAATCATTGGACTCTAAGACGCGCTTGATATTGTCGATTTTGTAACCCGACCGCTCTTGGGACCGTTGATCCATGTTCATTGTCTCGCCAAGGAGTTTTAACACGTTTTTAGTGTATACAGTACGTTCTTGCAGTGATTGAGACTTTAATTGCTTTCAGAATAGAGCATAATATCGCGCATTTGCTCTAATCGTTTCCAACCGGGATACGTGTTGTAGGACACATAAGCAATGCCGCGATCAGATAGATTGCGATTACAAATGCTGAGGATTTTATCCTTAACGATATCAGGTACCCAAGACCAAATGCCGTGAACGAGAATGTAATCGAAGGTGCCAAAGTCATCATCGATGTCCATGATATCTTTTTCTAACAAGGTTACATTGGTGAGCCCCATGGATTCGATTAATTCGTTACCGTGTTTGATTTGTACAGATGACAGGTCGATGCCTATGAAAGTTGCCTCTGGATAGTACAGCGCCTGTGGAATGATATTACCGCCACAAGAGGAGCCTAGCTCAAGCACACGAGCACCCTTAATTGGCGCCCGGATCAAGACCGTAGATGCGCGCCGTTGCAATTAATGAATTAATAGAACAACTAGCAAAGGCTTTAGATACATAAAGGAAATCATCATAGGAGTCCTTTAATGCCTCAATGCCCGCTTGGTCGGTAGACGCTTGATGCGGTGGGGGACTAATGGATTGGCCTTCGCTGCTATTGCCGTTTAGTATGCCTTCTGTAGTTTCTTTATATATATCTTTATGTGCTTCTTTTTGTTGTGTGTCCATGGTAAACCCTCGTTGTTAATATATGGTCTAATTTTACCTCATTATGATTAAGTATATCACAATTTCTGTTATATATAGGAGTACGAATTCATAATTATTTCATTTACAAAGAAATATATGAAATTTTTATGAAATAGTTATCAAAGGATTGAGTGAATTTCATATATAGATTTTTTTGAGATCAAAAATTTATAGATAATATAAAAAAATAGAGTTTGAAATCGAGAAAAATCAATCTTCATAAATCGATTAAACCTTTATTTATAAGTTTTGGTAATGCGATTATCGAAAAATTATAAAACTGGATAGAATAAAAATAGATTAGATTTTATAAAATACGTATAAATCGTCAAAAAAATGAGTAAAAAAACGACCATATATTAAATTTTTGTTTAACAAAAATAAATGTTTTGATAATAAACTTTGGCAATTGTGATAAAAAAACATGAAGAGAACCATTTACAATATTTTTCGATATATGATATTCTGTTTATGACACAAAATGAAAGAAATATGAAAGACGCTCAGAAAGCCATTAAGTATGGGATGTTTGGCCTTTCAGTCTTTTTGTATTTATTGATTATTAATTATAAGGATTGTAATTGTGTCTAGTTAAGAAAGGGGTTCATAGTAATATGAATAAAATCTTTAAAGTTGTTTGGAGCAAAACTAAAAGAGTGCTACGTAGTAGTTTCCGAAGTTGCAAAAAAACAATGGTGGTAAGAAAAAAAGTGTTGGCTAGCGTATTAGCTGGTTTGGCTATGGTAGGCGCTGGCGCAATGGGTACACCAGTACATGCGGTTGTAGACTTAGGTAATAGTGCGGTTAATA
>BNJS01003279.1_pt1 | contig 58795 bp, 80 predicted proteins | sample 8540461 | NCBI WGS metagenome assembly BNJS01 (sample SAMD00202454, study PRJDB9452) | human saliva metagenome | isolation source: human saliva | place: Japan
AATCCTACATCTGTAAGCAAAGAAAAATAAACTAATGAAAATGAAAGTCCTCGATAAAGAGGCTTTTCATTTTTATTATGTATATACGAAAAATTCTTGACAAGTAATACTAAAAAGAGTAAACTATTAACTAGTTAATTAACCGGTTCATCGTTTTGTGGTGAATCAAATAGGCTTAAGAAAAGAGAAAAGAATGAAAATCAATAAAAAATATGTGGTGGGTTCGGTGGCAGTTCTTGCCCTGAGTGTTTGTTCCTATGAACTTGGACGGTACCAAGCTGGTCGGTTAAGAAAGATTCTAATCGAGTTGCTTATATAGACGGTGACCAGGCTGGGTCAAAAGGCAGAAAATTTGACACCAGATGAAGTCAGTAAGAGAGAGGGAATCAACGCCGAACAAATCGTCATCAAGATTACGGATCAAGGTTATGTGACCTCTCATGGAGACCATTATCATTACTATAATGGCAAGGTTCCTTATGATGCCATCATCAGTGAAGAACTCCTCATGAAAGATCCGAATTATCAGTTGAAGGATTCGGACATTGTCAATGAAATCAAGGGTGGCTATGTGATTAAGGTAGACGGGAAATACTATGTTTACCTTAAAGATGCGGCTCATGCGGACAATATTCGGACAAAAGAAGAGATTAAACGTCAGAAGCAGGAACATAGTCATAATCATAATACAAGTACAGATAATGCTGTTGCTGCAGCCAGAGCCCAAGGACGCTATACAACGGATGATGGTTATATCTTCAATGCATCTGATATCATTGAGGATACAGGGGATGCCTATATCGTTCCTCATGGCAATCACTTCCACTATATTCCTAAGAGTGACTTGTCTGCCAGTGAATTAGCTGCTGCCCAAGCCTTTCTTATCTGGAAAAAGGTGGCCAATTAAGTACGGTTGAATATCGTTCTAGCAGGGGAGAAACAAGATATAGTGTGAGAACGAGTCAATCTGAGACACCTCAAAATCCTGCAACAGATTCTGAAAGTCAAAGTGAGGATTTAGCTAGTCTTCTTCAAGAATTGTACGCTTTGCCACTTAGCCAACGTCATGTGGAGTCTGATGGCTTGGTGTTTGACCCAGCGCAGATTACAAAACGTACTACCAATGGTGTTGCAGTTCCTCACGGGGATCATTTCCATTTCATTCCTTATTCGCAAATGTCTGATTTGGAAGAAAAATTGGCTCGAAATCTACCAATTGAGGTCAGCCAGTTCAAAAGCCATTCTGACTATCCGAAACCAAGCAGTACAGAGTAACCAAGTTCAACACCAAGTTCACCGATTAAACCAAACTTTAATCTCAATACTCGGCATCGAATCGAGGAACTGGAGGCGCTTATACAACGGATGATGGGTATGTATTTAGTCCGACAGATGTGATTGAAGATACAGGTGACGCTTTTGTTGTCCCGCACGGCAATCATTTCCACTATATTCCTAAGAGTGATTTGTCAGCAGGAGAATTAGCTGCCGCCCAAGCCTATTGGAATGGTAAACAGGGTTCTCATTCTTCTACAAACTCAAGTAAACCAAGTAGTGATAATGCTAAACCAGCCCAACCAAGTTTGACAGAGACTCCAAACCTGACTGTCACCCCAACTTATCATCAAAATCAAGGGGAAGACATTTCAACACTTTTAAGTGAATTGTATGCCAAACCTTTATCAGAACGACATGTAGAATCGGATGGCTTAGTCTTTGATCCGGCCCAAATCATCAAACGTACAGCTAACGGTGTTGCAGTGCCACACGGAGATCATTATCACTTTATTCCTACTCCCAAATGACTCGATTTAGAGCAGAAGATTGCAAGAATGATTCCACTTCAATATATAGCTCAAGTCATTGGTTACCATCAAGACCAAATCTAATCCCCTGCTCCAGATCCTACCCCAGTACCAAGTCCACAACTCTGTACCAAATCCTCAATCATCTCCAAGCAATGCAATTGATGGAAAAATCTGTGAAACAGGCGGTTCGAAAAAGTAGCTGATGGTTATGTCTTTGAAGAGAATGGAACCTCGCGTTATATCTCTACTAAGGAACTTTCAGCAGAAACTGTTGCAGCTATTGATAATAAACTTCCAAACAAGAAAGTTTGTCTCATGTGTTAGAGCTAAGAAAAGTACCATCCTTCTAGTGATCAAGAATTTTACAACAAGGTTTATGATTTACTAGCAAAAGTTCATCAAAATTTGATTTCTAATAAAAGGGCGCTCAAGCTGATTTTGACGCTTTGATAACCATTGGAACGTTCAATGATGTTTCAAGTGATAAAGTCAAGTTAGTTGATGATATTCTTACCTTCCTAGCACCAATTACTCTATCCAGAGCGACTTGGCAAAACCAAATGCTCAAATTGCTTTATACGGACGATGAAATTAAATTAGCTGAAATTAGTAGGTAAGTATACAACAGAAGATGGCTATATCTTTGATCCTCGTGATATAACTAGCTTTTGATGAAGGCGATGCCTATGTAACTCCACATATGACTCATAGTCATTGATTAAGAAAGAAAGTTTGTCTGAAGCTGAAAAGAGCAGCAGCTCAGACTTATGCTAAAGAGAAAGGTTTGATGCCTCCTTCAACAGATAATCAGGGCAGGAAAATACTGAGGCTAAAGGAGCAGAAGCAATTCATAATAAAGTGAAGGCAGCAAGAAAGGTCCACTTGATCACATGCTCTTACAATCTCCAACATACCGTTGAAGTTAAAAATGGTAGCTTGATTATACCCTCATTATGACCATTACCATAACATTAAATTTGCTTGGTTTGATCGAAGGACTTTATGAGTCACCCAAAGGCCATAGCTTAGAGGATCTCTTTGCGACTGTAAAAATATTATGTTGAACATCCAAATGAACGCCCTCACTCAGATAATGGTTGGGGAAATGCCAGCGACCATGTTCGTAAAAATAAGGTAGCCAAGACAGTAAACCTGATGAAGATAAGGAACATGATGAAGTAAGTGAGCCAACTCACCCTGAATCTGATGAAAAAGAGAATCACGCAGGTTTAAACCTTCAGTAGATAATCTTTATAAACCAAGCACTGATGAAGACGAGACAGAGGGAGTAGCTAACGATACAACAGACGAAGCTGAAGTCCTCAAGTAGAGACTGAGTAGAAGCCAAAGCTCAAAGAAGTAGAAGCTCTACTTGATACAGTAACGGATGCTAGTTTGAAAAGACAATGTGACAGAGAGCCTAGCTGGTTTACGAAATAATCTGAGTCTCCAAACCATGGATAATAATGGCATCATGGCAGAAGCGGAGAAATTACTTGCTTTGTTAAAAAGGTAGTGAGTCAGTTATGACTAAATCAGAAGCATAAATTTATCCTCTGTTAAATTAAAATGATGTAAGAGTCAGTAGCAATACTGACTTTTATTTGTCTCGCTCCGTAAGGTTCAGGCCAAATAAACCACCTGATTTTTGGGGGCTGGATCTCATTTAGGAGAAATCAATCTATATCCAAGGCTAGTAGTTTAATCATAGGTCTTCCTTTGTTAGAGAAGATAATGGTAAAAAGGGTAGGGGGAATTGATTTTACAGTTTAGGATGTTTTGATGACAATTCATGATTTGAAGAGGATATTTTGCAAAAGATATGCTATACTAAACTTGTTATGCAGTTCAATAAGTCATTATATTCATAATCTAGTCAAGGAAAAACAGAGGGATTTAATATGAAAAACGGATTATTCAGATTTTACTAGCATTATCCTTAATTTTTTATAAATCAACTTGGTTTTTGGTGGATTTTTTTCAATCACCTCGCAAAGCCCTATCTACCAGCAAGTCGTGAATTTTTTCATATTCTGCTTTTGATGGAGAGTGGAGCTCTTTTGTCAGCAGTTATCTATCTACTAGTTTTTGCAGGAAAGAAAACTTTTCATTTCAAGTTGCGGCTGAGGTATTTTATCTACCTTTTACTGGGCTACATCATTTCGTATATGTCTGACTTCCTCTTTTCTTATCTCATATCCCCGTCTTCAAATCAAATTTCCTTGAATGAAACGGTAGAAATGATGGGACGACAGGAGTTACCCTATTTTTTGCTCATAGTTTGCTTCATCGGCCCTGTTGCTGAGGAATTGATTTATCGTGGTGTGCTTATGACAACCTTTTTCAAAAACTCGCCTTGGTACGGAGATGTCTTGCTTTCTGCTATTATTTTCGGTTATATTCATATCGATTTTGCTTTAACTCCTCTTGCTTTTTCATTTATGCTAGTGGAGGGCTTATTTTAGCTCTATTGTATCGCATGACAAAAAGTCTCTACTATCCAATACTAGTTCATATTCTCATCAATATCACTGCCTTCTGGGACGTGTGGTTACTCCTATTTTCAGGAAGCTAGCTTACTAAAACAATGTCGGAACCTTCCGGCATTTTCTTTTCAACAGATGAGCAAGAACTAATTATTTACAGACTTGGGTGGCTAATCATGGTATAATAAAAGGTAATGAAAAATTCCAACGAGGCAGAGATGAAATTACTTTATACTGATATTCGGACTTCTTTGACAGAAATTCTAACCAGAGAGGCGGAAGAGCTAGTTGCTGCTGGCAAGCGGGTCTTTCTACATCGCTCCCAACTCTCTTTCTTTTGAAAAGGAACGCGCCGTGCTGGAATGCTTGTCCCAGCAGGCTTCTTTTGCGATTACCGTCACGCGCTTTGCTCAAATGGCTCGTTATCTGATCTTTGAATGACTTGCCTGCTAAGACCAGTCTTGATGATATCGGTCTTGGGATGGCCTTTTACAGATGTCTTGCTGAACTTGATCCAAAGGATTTACGTGTTTATGGTGCCATCAAGCAGGATCCTCAATTTATCCAGCAGTTGATTGATCTTTATCACGAGATGACCAAAGCTCAGATGAGTTTTTTGGACTTGGAGAGTTTGACGGATGAGGACAAGAGAGCCGATTTACTCTTGATTTTTGAGAAAGTAACGGCCTATCTCAATCAAGGCCAGTTAGCTCAGGGAAGTCAGTTGTCCCATTTGATTGAGGCTATTGAGAATGACAAAGTAAGTAGTGATTTTACTCAAATCGCTTTGGTCATTGATGGATTTACCCGTTTTTCTGCTGAGGAAGAGCGGATTGTGGACTTACTTCATGGCAAGGGTGTTGAGATTGTCATTGGGGCTTATGCTAGTAAGAAAGCCTATACCAGTCCATTCGCTGAAGGCAATCTCTATCAAGCCAGTGTGGAGTTTCTCCATCATCTAGCCTCTAAATACCAAACGCCTGCTCAAGATCGTTCTAAAACTCATGAGCAGATGGATAGTTTTGACAAGGCCTCTCGTTTGCTGGAGTCTTCTTATGACTTTTCTGAACTCACTTTGGAGGTCGATGAGAAGGACCGTGAAAACTTACAAATCTGGTCTTGCTTGACGCAAAAGGAAGAGTTGGAGTTAGTAGCCCGTAGCATTCGTCAGAAATTGCATGAGAACTCAGACCTGAGTTACAAGCATTTTCGTATTCTCTTGGGGGATGTAGCTTCTTATCAGTTATCTCTAAAAACGATTTTTGACCAGTATCAGATTCCTTTCTATCTTGGTAGAAGCGAATCCATGGCTCATCATCCCTTGACACAGTTTGTCGAGTCTATTTTAGCTTTGAAACGCTATCGTTTCCGTCAGGAGGATTTGATTAACCTTCTTAGAACAGGTCTGTATACCGACCTTAGTCAGGCTGATATTGATGCTTTTGAGCAATATATCCGCTATCTTGGTATCAATGGCTTGCCAGCCTTTCAGCAAACCTTTACCAAATCCCACCATGGAAAATTTAATCTGGAACGTTTAAATGCTCTTCGTCTGCGTATTTTAACCCCTCTTGAGACTCTTTTTGCTAGCCGAAAGCAGAAGGCAGAAAACCTCTTGCAAAAGTGGAATGTCTTTCTAAAAGAAGGAGCGGTGACTAAGCAACTACAAGATTTGACAGCTACTATGGAAAGCTCTTGAACAGGAAAGACAAGCCGAAGTTTGGAAGGCATTTCTGCCATGTTTTAGAACAATTTGCGACTGTTTTTGCTGGTTCACAGGTTAGTCTAGAGGACTTCTTAGCCTTGCTCCATTCTGGAATGAGTTTGTCTCAATACCGTACCATTCCAGCGACAGTGAACACTGTTCTGGTGCAGAGTTACGATTTGATTGCGCAACTGACTGCTGACTTTGTCTACGCCATTGGGTTGACTCAGGACAATTTACCAAAAATCGCGCAAAATACCAGTCTTTTGACAGATGAAGAAAAGCAAAATCTAAACCAAGCGACAGAGGAAGGGGCACAATTGCTGATTGCCAGCAGTGAAAATCTCAAGAAAAATCGCTATACTATGCTTTCCTTGGTCAATTCTGCTCGTAAGCAGTTGGTCTTGTCGGCTCCAAGCCTTTTTAATGAAAGTGAAAGCAAGGAGTCAGCTTATCTTCAAGAGCTAGTGCATTTTGGATTTAGTAGGAGAGAGAAGAGGATGAATCACAAAGGGCTGTCTAAGGAAGATATGGGGTCATATCACAGTCTTTTGTCCAGTCTGGTTGCCTATCACCAGCAGGGCGAGACGAGTGATACTGAGCAAGATTTGACCTTTGTTAAAGGTTCTGGCGCGTGTCATGGGTAAAAAACTAGACCAGCAAGGTCTGGAAAATCCAGCCCTCCCAACCAGCCCAAGCAGTAAACCCTTAGCCAAGGACACCTTACAAGCTCTCTATCCTGCTGAACAGGAATTTTACCTGTCTACCTCTGGTTTGACGGAGTTTTACCGCAATGAATACAGTTATTTCCTCCGCTACGTTTTAGGCTTGCAAGAAGAATTACGCCTGCGTCCTGATGCCCGCAGTCACGGAAATTTCTTGCACCGTATCTTTGAACGCGCCTTGCAGTTGCCTGACGAAGATTCCTTTGACAAACGTTTAGAACAAGCTATTCAAGAAACCAGTCAAGAACGTGAATTTGAGGCTATTTATCAGGAAAGTTTGGAAGCCCAGTTTACCAAGGAAGTTTTGCTTGATGTTGCACGGACGACTGGACATATTCTCCGACACAATCCAGCCATCGAAACCATCAAAGAGGAAGCGAATTTCGGTGGGAAAGAGCAAGCCTTTATTCAATTGGACAATGGTCGCAGTGTCTTTTGTACGAGGTAAGGTTGACCGCATTGACCGATTGAAAGCTGATGGGAGCGATAGGAGTGGTAGACTACAAAGTCCAGTCTGACTCAGTTCCAATTTCCTCATTTCTTTAATGGGCCTTAATTCCCAGTTGCCAACCTATCTAGCTGCCCTAAAAAGAGAAGGGAGCAGAACTTTTTTGGTGCCATGTACTTGGAAATGGCTGAACCTGTCCAATCTCTGATGGCCGTTAAAAATCTGGCAGGTGCAGTAGTAGAAGCTAGCAAGTCAATGAAATACCAAGGCCTCTTTTTAGAAAAAGAAAGCAGTCATTTGGGTGAATTTTACAACAAAAACAAGGCTAATCAGCTGACAGATGAGGAATTCCAGCTCCTACTGGACTACAATGCCCATCTTTACAAGAAAGCAGCTGAGAAAATTTTAGAAGGCCAGTTCGCCATTAACCCTTATACTGAAAATGGCAGAAGTATTGCACCGTATGTTCAGCAACATCAAGCCATTACAGGATTTGAAGCTAATTACCATTTAGGACAAGCCCGTTTCCTAGAAAAGTTGGACTTAGCTGATGGCAAACGTCTGGTCGGAGAAAAACTCAAGCAAGCTTGGTTTGAAAAAATAAGAGAGGAGTTGAATCAATGAAGCCTATTCCCTTTTTAACTGAGGAAGAAATTCAAAAATTGCAAGAAGCAGAAGCAAATTCGAGCAAGGAACAAAAGAAAACTGCCGAGCAAATCGAAGCTATCTACACTTCTGGTCAGAATATCCTTGTCTCAGCGTCGGCTGGTTCTGGTAAGACTTTTGTCATGGCCGAGCGTATTCTGGACCAATTAGCGCGTGGAGTGGAAATCAGTCAACTCTTTATCTCAACCTTTACCGTTAAGGCTGCCACAGAGCTTAAAGAACGTTTGGAGAAAAAAATCAGCCAACAAATCCAAGAAAGCGATGACGTCGACCTCAAACAACACTTGGGTCGTCAGTTGGCAGACCTACCCAACGCTGCCATCGGAACCATGGACTCCTTCACACAAAAATTCCTTGGTAAACATGGTTATCTGATTGATATTGCGCCTAATTTCAGGATTTTACAAAACCAGAGCGAGCAACTTCTTCTCAAAAACGAAGTCTTCCATGAGGTCTTTGAAGCGCATTACCAAGGTAAACAGAAAGAGACCTTTAGTCATTTGCTGAAAAACTTTGCAGGGCGTGGCAAGGATGAACGGGGGCTGCGCCAGCAAGTCTATAAAATCTATGACTTCCTCCAATCCACCAGTAATCCTCAAAAGTGGCTGAGTGAATCTTTCTTAAAAGGCTTTTGAAAAAGCTGATTTTACCAGTGAAAAAGAAAAGACTGACTGAGCAAATCAAACAAGCCCTTTGGGATTTGGAAAGCTTTTTCCGTTATCATCTGGATAATGATGCCAAGGAGTTTGCAAAGGCTGCTTATCTAGAAAATGTTCAGTTGATTTCTGGATGAAATTGGCTCCTTAAATCAAGAGTCCGATAGGCAGGCTTATCAGGCAGTGCTTGCGCGTGTTGTCGCCATTTCGAAAGAGAAAAACGGTCGAGCTCTGACTAATGCCAGTCGTAAGGCTGATTTGAAGCCCACTGGCTGATGCCTACAACGAAGAGAGAAAGTCCCAGTTTGCTAAACTAGGACAACTGTCAGACCAGATAACGATTCTCGACTATCAAGAACGTTATCATCGAGACACATGGGAACTAGCTAAGACTTTCCAAACCTTCATGAGTGATTTTGTGGAAGCTTATCGTCAGCGTAAACGTCAGGAAAATGCCTTTGAATTCGCTGATATCAGCCATTACACCATTGAGATTTTAGAGAATTTCCCACAAGTTCGTGAGGCTTATCAGGAGCGTTTCCACGAAGTCATGGTCGATGAGTATCAGGATACCAACCATATTCAAGAACGGATGCTGGAATTGCTGTCTAATGGTCACAATCGCTTTATGGTGGGGAGATATCAAGCAGTCCATCTACCGTTTCCGTCAGGCAGACCCGCAGATTTTCAATGAGAAATTCCAACGCTATGCACAAAATCCACAAGAAGGCAAGCTGATTCTCCTCAAAGGGAAAATTTCCGTAGTAGTTCAGAAGTGCTATCAGCAACCAATGATGTCTTTGAACGTCTCATGGACCAAGAGGTCGGAGAAATCAACTATGATAACATGCACCAGCTTGTTTTTGCTAATACCAAACTGACTCCCAATCCAGACAAACAAGGCAGAATTTCTCCTCTACGATAAGGACGATACAAAGTGAGGAAGAAGAGGGTCAAGCAGAAACGAAACTAACAGGTGAAATGCGCTTAGTTATCAAGGAAATCCTTAAACTTCATCAGGAAGAAGGTGTTGCCTTTAAGGAAATCGCCCTTCTGACCTCCAGTCGCAGTCGTAATGACCAGATTCTTCTCGCCCTGTCTGAGTACGGAATTCCTGTCAAAACCGATGGAGAGCAAAACAATTATCTCCAATCCCTAGAAGTGCAAGTCATGCTAGACACCCTTCGTGTCATTCACAATCCTCTTCAAGACTATGCCTTGGTTGCCCTTATGAAGTCTCCTATGTTTGGCTTTGATGAGGACGAGTTAGCACGTTTGTCCCTTCAGAAAGCAGAGAATAAAGTCCACGAAAATCTCTATGAGAAACTAGTAAATGCACAAAAAATGGTAAGTAGCCAAAAAGTCTTGATTCACTCAGCTCTAGCTGAGAAACTAAAGCAATTCATGGATATCTTGGCTTCTTGGCGCTTGTATACCAAAACTCACTCCCTCTATGACTTGATTTGGAAGATTTACAACGACCGTTTTTATTATGATTATGTTGGGGCTTTGCCAAATGGACCTGCTAGACAGGCTAATCTCTATGCCCTAGCACTGCGTGCTGATCAGTTTGAAAAGAGCAATTTCAAGGGCTTGTCGCGTTTTATTCGTATGATTGACCAAGTCTTTAGAAGCCCAGCACGATCTTTGGCAAGCGTGGCTAGTCGCACCACCTAAAAGGATGCAGTAGAGCTCATGACCATCCACAAGAGTAAAGGGTTGGAGTTTCCTTACGTCTTTATCCTCAATATGGATCAAGACTTCAACAAGCAAGACTGCTATGTCAGAAGTCATTCTCAGTCGTAAAAATGGACTAGGTGTCAAGTATATTGCCAAGATGGAGACAGGAGCAGTGGAAAATCACTATCCTAAAACCATCAAGCTCTCTATTCCTAGCCTGACTTATAGACAGAACGAAGAGGAATTACAGCTGGCAAGCTATTCAGAGCAGATGCGTCTGCTGTATGTTGCCATGACGCGGGCTGAGAAAAAGCTCTATCTTGTCGGTAAGGGTTCTCGTGAAAAACTGGAAGCCAAGGAATACCCAGCAGCTAAAAATGGAAAACTAAACAGCAACACTAGACTTCAAGCAAGAAATTTCCAAGATTGGATTTGGGCTATCAGCAAAGTGTTTGCAAAGAATCATCTCAACTTTAGCTATCGTTTTGTTGGTGAAGATCAGCTGACCAGAGAAGCTATCGGAGAGTTGGAAAACAAAAGTCCCTCTCCAAGATAGCTCCCAAGCAGACAATCGTCAGTCAGAAACCATTAAAGAAGCTCTTGAAATGCTGAAAGAAGTAGAAGTTTATAATACTCTTCACCGCGCAGCTATTGAACTTCCTAGTGTTCAAACCCCAAGTCAAATCAAGAAATTTTACGAACCTGTTATGGATATGGATGGTGTTGAGATTGCAAGTCAAGGTCAGTCAGTAGACAAGAAAATCAGCTTTGATTTGCCAGATTTTTCAAGCAAAGAAAAGGTAACAGGAGCTGAGATTGGTAGTGCTACCCACGAACTGATGCAGAGAATTGACCTCAGTCAGAGACCAACGCTTGCTAGCCTGACAGAAACTCTCAAACAAGTTCAAACCAGCCCAGCTGTCAGAGACAAGATCAATCTTGCTAAAATTCTTGCATTCTTTGACACAGCACTCGGTCAGGAAATTCTCGCTAATACCAACCATCTCTATCGCGAGCAACCTTTCTCCATGCTCAAACGAGACCAAAAGAGTCAGGAAGACTTTGTTGTCCGTGGTATCCTTGATGGCTATATTCTTTACGAAGACAAAATTGTTCTTTTCGACTATAAGACAGACCGCTATGATGAACCAAGTCAACTCGTAGACCGTTATCGTGGTCAGTTAACCCTATACGAAGAGGCTTTATCACGAGCCTATTCGATTGAAAATATTGAAAAATACTTGATTTTACTCGGTAAAGACGAGGTTCAAGTTGTAAAAGTATAATCTAGAAAGGAGACCTCATGACACTTCCAGTTAGAAAATCCCTGCACGATGCGGTTTTACAGGCTTCAAAAGCTAATACTTGGGAACAAGCTACCAAGGAATGGAATGAAGTTTCCTTGATTTTTAACGGCATCGGCCGTAGCAATTGTGTCTGTGGAAATGCCATCAAATACGCTTATGAACTCTTTAACGGTGTCACAGGCCAACGCCTCTTTCCGATTGGTAGTGATTGTGTTCGTCATTTTCATCGATTGTCCCTTGACCAGCAACTGGAAGAGGAAGAAAAACTGCTCAGAAAGGTTGAAAATCTGACCAGAAAAGCCCAGAAAAAGGAGAAAATCAAGGTCAATAAAAGTGACTTTGACGAGCGACTTCTAAAGTGGCTCTGGGAAAAAGGTGTTTTTAAACCCAATCGTGGCAATCAGTTCTCACCTGAGACAGACTATCAGCTCTTCCTAGAAGTCTTTCAAGGAGGAAGTTGGACCAAGGCAGAACCCAAGAAGAAGGCTCGTATGGAAGAAGTCCTTGAAAAATGTATCAAACCCTTTTTACTTGGAAAACCAGATGACCAACTCTATCTTGTCAAGCTAGGTAAGGAGAAAATTGACTACGAACAAGAACTCCGTATCCAGGCAGAGAAAGAGCGCAAGAAGAGGGATAAAATCGCTAAGCAATATGCAGACAATCTGGTCCTAGCCATGGGCCCAGCAGAACGTGCCTATCAAGACTACTTTGGCTTTACAGAGACCCTGACTCAAGAAGAACGCAAGTGGGAGAAAATTCTTTTTGGTAAAAATCGAACAGAACGGGCTATCAAGGCCAAACAATACCAAAAAGAGTTGGAAAAAGACCAACGAATTGCTAGTCAGGATCCAATTGAAAGAAAGCAGAAGCAGACCTGGCTCCTCAATTCCTATTTTCGTGAGCTTCCTGAAGAAAAAGCCCGATTTTCTCGGCTCTTATTAGAATATCGAAAAAGTGGAGAAGTGCCATTTTCAACTGAATATCTGTCAGACCATCTGCTCGACTTTTTCTATAAAATGAAAGCCTTTGAGTTTGAAATCGCACCAGAACAAGTTCGAGATTTTCTAAAAGAAAGCCTTCAGGCAGAACATCTCTCCTCAGCACAGGAAAGCTGGATAGAAGGAATTCTGACAAATTGCATAGTCCCATTTTTATCTCGAATACTCATCTAAAACTAAATATATAAGTCTTAGAATTTTATATAAAGTTAATATATAAATTAAGTAGATTTGAAATCAGCTTCCCTTTATAAAGTAGCTATTACAAATAAAAGCTTATGCAAAAAAGAATAATTTATGATAGAATAGAAGGTAAGAAAGAAAACGTTTTTACAATTTTTTCAATCCGAAGGAGATATATTATGGCTACTATTCAATGGTTTCCTGGTCACATGTCTAAAGCGCGTCGACAGGTGCAGGAAAATTTAAAATTTGTTGATTTTGTGACGATTTTGGTGGATGCACGCTTACCTCTATCTAGTCAAAATCCTATGTTGACCAAGATTGTTGGTGACAAACCAAAACTCTTGATTTTAAACAAGGCAGACTTGGCTGACCCAGCAATGACCAAGGAATGGCGCCAGTATTTTGAATCACAAGGAATTCAGACGCTAGCTATCAACTCCAAAGAGCAAGTGACTGTAAAAGTTGTAACAGATGCTGCCAAAAAACTCATGGCTGATAAAGATTGCTCGCCAGAAAGAACGTGGTATTCAGATTGAAACCTTGCGTACCATGATTATCGGGATTCCAAATGCTGGTAAATCAACTCTCATGAACCGTTTGGCTGGTAAGAAAGATTGCCGTTGTCGGCAATAAACCAGGTGTTACCAAAGGGACAACAATGGCTCAAAACCAATAAAGACCTGGAAATCTTGGATACTCCAGGAATTCTCTGGCCTAAAGTTTGAGGATGAAACTGTTGCGCTTAAGTTGGCCTTAACTGGAGCTATTAAAGACCAGTTGCTTCCTATGGATGAGGTAACAATTTTTGGTCTCAATTATTTCAAAGAACATTATCCAAAAAAGTTGGCTGAACGCTTTCAAACAAATGAAAATTGAAGAAGAAGCGCCTGTTATTATTATGGATATGACCCGTGCCCTCGGTTTCCGTGACGACTATGACCGCTTTTACAGTCTCTTCGTGAAGGAAGTCCGCGACGGAAAACTCGGTAACTATACCTTAGATACATTGGAAGACCTCGATGGCGACGATTAAAGAAATCAAAGAACTCCTTGCTACGGTCAAGAACCTAGATAGCCCTATTTTTTTAGAGCTTGAAAAGGATAATCGCTCTGGAGTTCAAAAAGAAATCAGCAAGCGTAAAAAAAACATTCAAGCTGAATTAGATGAAAATTTGCGCTTAGAATCCATGCTTTCCTACGAAAAAGAACTTTACAAGCAAGGATTGACCTTAATTGCTGGTGTTGATGAGGTTGGTCGTGGTCCTCTGGCTGGGCCTGTAGTCGCTGCAGCTGTTATTTTACCTCAAAATTGTAAGATTAAAGGTCTCAATGACAGCAAGAAAATTCCTAAAAAGAAACATCTGGAGATTTTCCAAGCAGTTCAGGAGCAAGCCTTGTCAATCGGCATTGGTATCATGGATAATCAGGTCATCGACCAAGTCAATATCTATGAAGCAACCAAACTGGCCATGAAGGAAGCAATCTCCCAGCTTAGTCCTCAACCTGAGCACCTTTTGATAGATGCCATGAAACTGGATTTACCAATTTCACAAACATCTATCATCAAAGGAGATGCCAATTCCCTTTCAATTGCAGCAGCTTCTATAGTAGCCAAGGTGACACGTGATGAATTGATGAAGGAATTCGACCAGCAATTTCCCGGCTATGATTTCGCTACTAATGCAGGATATGGAACTGCTAAACACCTGGAAGGCCTCACAAAACTAGGAGTTACCCCAATTCACCGAACCAGCTTTGAACCCGTTAAATCACTGGTTTCAGGAGAAAAAGAAAGTTAAGTTAGAAGGAATGATTATGGAGGAACAGTCAGAAACACTCAGTTCCAAGAAAGAATTTGCCTTTGCCTCGAGTACCATATTATCCCAAGTTGGACGAGGAATCATTGTCGGTCTTGTCGTTGGGAATCATCGTTGGATCCTTTCGTTTCTTAATTGAAAAAGGCTTCCACCTGATACAAGGACTTTATCAAGATCAAGCGCACCTAGTGCGCAATCTTTTTATATTGGTCTAATTTTATTTAATCATCTGTTGGCTCAGTGCGAAATTAACTCGATCAGAAAAAGATATCAAAGGCTCAGGAATTCCTCAAGTCGAAGCCGAATTAAAGGGATTGATGACTCTCAACTGGTGGGGAGTTCTTTGGAAAAAATATATTCTAGGAATTCTTGCTATTGCCAGTGGACTCATGCTGGGGCGTGAGGGACCCAGTATTCAACTTGGAGCAGTTGGTGGAAAAGGTATTGCCAAGTGGCTCAAATCCAGTCCAGTAGAGGAACGTTCCCTGATTGCCAGTGGTGCTGCAGCAGGATTAGCCGCAGCCTTTAATGCTCCAATAGCGGGTCTCCTCTTTGTCGTAGAAGAAGTCTATCACCATTTTTCACGCTTTTTCTGGGTATCTACTCTCGCAGCTAGTCTCGTAGCAAACTTTGTTTCTCTGCTCATATTTGGTCTAACGCCAGTACTAGATATGCCTGATAATATCCCCCTCATGACCTTAGATCAGTATTGGATTTACCTCCTTATGGGAATTTTTCTGGGTCTTTCCGGTTTTGTCTATGAGAAAACTGTGCTCAATGTTGGTCGAGTTTATGATTGGCTTTGGTCAAAAAATCCATTTGGATAGAGCTTATTATCCCAATTCTGGCTTTCATTCTCATCATACCAGTCGGAATCTTCTTACCCTCAAATCCTTGGTGGTGGAAATCAGCTGGTTCTTTCCCTTAACTGAGCAAGATTTTAGTTTTCCAAGTTCTATTAGCTTTACTTTTTGATTCGCTTTGTTTGGAGCATGATTAGTTATGGAAGTGGTCTTCCAGGAGGAATTTTCCTACCCGATTTTGGCTCTTGGTTCCTTACTTGGTGCCTCTAGTTGGTGTTATTTGTGTCAATCTTGGGCTTGTCAGTCAGGAGCAATTCCCTATATTTGTCATTCTGGGAATGAGTGGCTATTTTGGAGCAATATCCAAGGCTCCCTTAACCGCTATGATTCTGGTAACTGAGATGGTAGGAGATATTCGCAACCTCATGCCACTTGGATTAGTAACCTTGGTCGCCTACATCATCATGGATCTACTTAAGGGTGCGCCAGTCTATGAGGCTATGTTGGAAAAAATGCTACCTGAAGAAGCGACAGATGAAGGAGAAGTCACACTCATTGAAATCCCTGTTTCAGATCAAAATAGCAGGAAAACAAGTTCATGAACTCAACTTACCACATAACATCCTCATCACCACCCAAGTCCATAACGGTAAAAAGCCAAACAGTTAACGGTTCAACCAGAATGTATCTCGGAGATATGATTCACCTAGTTATTCCAAAAAGTGAAATTGGAAAAGTAAAAGATTTGTTGTTGTAGAATATATTACATAATTTATGTTATGTAATATCATGTCGTAAAATTTTTTCATTTTGCAAAGGAAGGACATGCATCATAATGAGAAATACTGATGTTCTATATAAAGTTTTTTTATGGTGATTTTGACTTTCATTAAAGAAAAAAAGTACAATGAAAAAAATACGAAGGTATTCTTATCAAAGATAAAGGAAGAGTAAGAATATAAAAGATGCAGCTTTGCAAAAAAAGAAACACCGAAAAAAAGAAGGATATTTTACATGTATTTTTGAAAAAAAGACCAGATAACATAGAACGTTCCTTATACAAATGAAGATCTTGGGACTGAACTCTGATTATCGTTGTCTATCGATAAATGATAAAGTGGGACTATTTATTATTTCAAAACTAGAAAGTAGCTATTCATAGAAAAATTCTATCAACAATAAAACTGCAAAAAATGGGAAAAATGTCTATGGATTTTATCCTACCTAGTGGATAAAACTTAAATACAACTAGCTCTATCAACACAAAAATGGCAATCTTTGAAAAAAATTACTTATAATGAAAATTGACTTTATTTTAAGCAAGATAAAGTACATTTTTTTTGATCATAAATTGATACAGTAGATGTACATATCAAACACTAAAAGACTTGAGTTTAAAAAGCTTTTTTGATTAGACAGTAAGAAATTTCTAAGAAATACTTTTTGTTTAATTCTCAGTAATAAAGTACATTTTAGACTAAATTTTTTGTCATGAAAAAAAAATTTTTTTAGTTATAACATGTTATGAAAATCATTTTTAGTAGTTATTATTAGTCTATGTCTTCTAAGAATAACCCTTTATCATCTTTCCGAAAAACTATAATTTTCTTGAAAAATATATAAGTCTATGCTATACTACTAGTAGACTTATTTATGGAGAAAATACATGAAACGTGAGATTTTACTGGAACGAATCGACAAACTAAAACAAATCATGCCCTGGTATGTTCTGGAATACTACCAATCTAAGCTGGCTGTACCCTACAGTTTTACAACCTTGTACGAATACCTCAAGGAATACGATCGATTTTTCAGCTGGGTTTTGGAGTCTGGGATTTCAAACTCTGATAAAATGTCTGATATTCCTTTATCTGTCTTGGAAAATATGTCTAAGAAAGACATGGAATCTTTTATCCTTTACCTACGTGAACGTCCTTTGCTGAATGCTAATACAACCAAACAAGGAGTTTCACAGACAACTATCAATCGGACCTTGTCAGCACTTTCTAGTCTTTACAAGTATCTGACCGAGGAGGTTGAAAACGATCAAGGGGAACCTTATTTCTATCGTAATGTAATGAAAAAAGTTTCAACCAAGAAAAAGAAAGAAACACTTGCTGCCAGAGCTGAAAACATCAAGCAAAAACTCTTTTTAGGTGATGAAACAGAAGGTTTTCTAACTTATATTGACCAAGAGTATCCACAACAACTTTCAAATCGCGCCCTATCTTCATTTAATAAAAATAAAGAACGTGATTTGGCTATCATTGCCCTTCTATTGGCGTCTGGTGTCCGCTTATCTGAAGCTGTTAATCTGGATCTAAGAGATCTCAATCTAAAAATGATGGTTATCGATGTCACTAGAAAGGGTGGCAAACATGACTCTGTCAATGTCGCTGCCTTTGCCAAACCTTATCTAGAAAATTATCTAGCCATTCGAAATCAACGCTATAAGACGGAAAAAACAGATACAGCCCTTTTTTTTTGACTCTCTACAGAGGTGTTCCTAATCGTATCGATGCTTCCAGCGTTGAGAAAATGGTTGCTAAGTACTCTGAGGACTTCAAAGTCCGTGTAACACCCCATAAACTACGCCATACGCTAGCAACCAGACTCTATGATGCCACTAAATCGCAAGTTTTGGTCAGTCATCAGCTAGGACATGCCAGCACACAAGTCACTGACCTCTATACCCATATCGTCAATGATGAACAAAAGAATGCTCTAGATAGTTTATAAAATACATAAAATAAATTATGTAATATATGATTTTTAAAAAAAGAAGCTGGTCCTACAACCAACTTCTTTTTGGTTTATCCAACTACCGCTTCAGCGATTTCTTCACGGCTAATACCAGCGAAGTAGCGTGTGATATCAATGGTTTCTAGAGCCTTAAGGACATCTTCGCGTTCGTATTTCACTCCACGAAGAACATCTTCTACTGCAGCAACGTCTTCAATACCAAAGAAAGTCACCATAAATCTTGATGTCTTGGATTTTTGATTCGAGAACATTAGCAAAGACTTCCACCTTACCACTAGTGAATTTTGTTCCACGACGGACGTTAAATTCAGGTGATTTACCATAGTTCCAGTCCCAAGTTCCAAACTTAGTATCCTTGATGCGATTGATTTCAGCCAATTCTTCCTCAGAAAAAACGTATTCTGTCATCTCTGGGTACTCTTTTTTCATGTATTCCAAGAGTAAATCACGGAATTCTTCAACTGTGATTTTTTCTGGTAATTCATTGACAATATTGGTTACACGAGCACGGACGGATTTCACACCTTTTGATTCAAATTTGTCCTTTGAAACCTTGAGGGCATTTAGCAAGGACTGACAAATCAACGTCAAAGAGCAAGCAACCGTGGTGCATGATACGGCCATTGATATAGGCTTGGGCATTGCCACAGAATTTCTTGCCATCAATCTCAAGGTCATTACGACCTGTGAACTCAGCTTTAACTCCCAAGTTGAGCCAGAGTATTGATAACTGGAGTTGAGAAGCTCTTAAAGTCAAAAGCCTTGTTTTCATCTTCTTTTGAGATGATCGTGTAGTTGAGGTTATTTAAATCGTGGTAAACAGCTCCACCACCACTGATACGGCGGACCACCTCAATACCATTTTCTCGAACATAATCACGGTTGATTTCTTCGATAGTGTTCTGGTGACGACCAACAATGATAGATGGTTTGTTAATCCAAAGTAGGAAGATTTGATCCTCATCCAAAAGGTGTTTAAAGGCATATTCTTCCAAGGCGATATTAAAAGCAGTGTCGTTTGAATGATTGATAATATATTTCATGATATCCCTTTATACGATAGAGACTGGAAAACACCTTTCCAGTCTAATCTATCTTTCTTTTATTTTTTCTTAGGTGAATGGATGGCCATTCCTAGAACATCCGCAAATGCTTCGTACATCACTTCAGAGTAGGTTGGGTGTCCGTGGATGGTCTTCAGCATTTCTTCAACAGTGATTTCCATTTCGATAATGCTTGAGGCTTCATTGATCAATTCTGCAGCTGCAGGACCGATGATATGAACACCAAGGATTTCTCCGTATTTCTTATCTGCGATGACTTTTACGAAACCTTGAGCTGCATCTGAGGCAATGGCACGACCGTTAGCTGCAAAGTTGAACTTACCGATGGCAACATCGTATTTCTCACGGGCTTGTTCTTCTGTCAAACCTACTGCTGCTACTTCAGGAAGAGTGTAGATGGCTGCAGGAGTCAAATTCAACTTAGCAACAGCATGATTTCCTTTAAGGGCATTTTTCAGCAGCAACTTCCCCCATACGGAAGGCTGCGTGAGCCAACATCTTAGTACCATTAATGTCACCTGGTGCGTAGATACCTGGAACTGAAGTTTCCATGTATTCGTTGACCTTGATACGACCACGATCCAATTCAAACTCAACCTCACCAATACCTTCAAGGTCTGGCACACGACCAATTGAAAGAAGAGCTTTGCTTGCGATGATATCGTCTTTTCCTTCAACCTTGATACGAAGTTGACCATTTTCCTCGATGATTTCTTGCAGTTTAGTACCAGTCAAGATGGTCATACCTTTACGCTCAAGAATCAAGCGAAGATTCTTAGACACTTCTGCATCCATGGCTGGCACGATACGGTCCATCATTTCGATAACAGTCACTTTTGAACCAAATGTCATGAAGGCTTGACCAAGCTCGATACCGACAACTCCACCACCGATGATAACAAGGCTTTCTGGTACTTCATTCATTTCGAGAATGTCATCACTGGTCATGACAAGTGGAGATTCCATACCAGGGACGTTGATCTTGCTGACTTTTGAACCACCAGCAAGGATGATTTTCTTGGTTTCAAGCAATTCAGAACTATTTACCAAGACATTCTTGTCTTTAGTAATAGTACCGATACCCTTATGAACAGTAACTCCATAGCTACGAAGAAGACCTGCAACTCCACCAACCAAAGTATTGACAACCTTAGACTTGGTTTCAAGGAGTTTGTCCATATCTACAGTGAAATTTGGATTTTCGATTACGATACCACGGTTTGCAGCATGACTAATGTTTTCGATAATTTCAGCGTTATGAAGGTAGGTCTTGGTTGGGATACATCCACAGTTTAAGCAGGTTCCACCAAGTTCAGATTTCTCAACAAGGGCAACCTTGCCGCCGAGTTGGGCAGCTTTAATGGCTGCAACATAACCAGCAGGACCTCCACCAATCACAACGATATCAAAAGCATCATCGCTCTTACCATCATCGTTTGAGGCACTTGCTGCAGGTGCTGGGCTAGCTTCTGGCGCTACTGCTCCAGCTGTTGGGATATTTTCCCCTTCTTCACCAAGATAACCGATAACTTCCGTTACAGGGACAGTTTCACCATCTCCCTTTGAGGATAGCGATCAAGTAACCCATCTTCTTCGGCTTCCAATTCCATGCTGACTTTGTCAGTCATGATTTCCAAAAGGATTTCTCCTTCTTTTACAAATTCTCCGACTTTTTTATTCCATTGGACGATTTGTCCTTCTGTCATATCCACGCCGGCTTTTGGCATAATTACTTCTAAGGCCATGTCTTCCTTCCTTTATCTATATCTTAAAAATGAATACTCTTGCTCTTAAATCAACATTGAGATTGGATTTTCAATCAATTCTTTCAAGTCTTTCATAAACTTAGCACCAGCCATACCATCTACGACACGGTGGTCAATTGTTAAACCAAGACTCATGATAGGACGAATCACAATCTCACCATTGACGACAACTGGCTTCTCAATTGTCGAACTGACACCAAGGATAGCTGAGTTTGGTTGGTTAATGATCGGACCAAAGGACTGAACGCCAAACATTCCCAAGTTACTGATTGTGAATGTTGAATTTTGCAGTTCACTTGGAGCCAATTTACCATCCAAGGTACGACCAATGACATCCTTGAAGGCTACAACCAGTTCTGAAAGACTCATCTTCTCAGCATTGTAAACAACAGGTGTCATCAATCCATTATCCATCCCAACTGCCATCGCAAGGTTGACATAGTTGTGAGTGATAATAGTCTTGCCATCTTCTGTCAATGAAGCGTTGATGTATGGGTGTTTCATAAGAGTCTTAACAACTGCAAGTGAAAGAAGGTCTGTTACAGTAGTCTTCTTCCCAGTTGCTTCCATGATTGGCTCAAGAACCTTCTTACGAAGAGCCAACATTTCAGTCATATCAACTTCATAGTTGAGCGTGAAGGTTGGCGCAGTTAGGTAAGATTCAACCATACGTTGAGCAATAACCTTACGCATTGGTGTCATTGGAATACGTTCAATTTCACCGTATGGTGTTACGTTATCAGGAACTTCTTCCACTTTTTCAATCTGAGCAGGAGACTTGATGGTATCGTTTTCGATATTTTCAGGAAGCAAGGCCAAAACATCCTTCTTCATGATTTTACCACGATGACCCGTTCCTTGGATTTCCTGCCAAGCAATATTATGTTCGAGGGCAATTCGTTTTGCAAGTGGCGAAATGCGAACCACGTTTGTGTCTTTATAAGTTTCCACGTCTTCTTTGTGGACACGACCGTTTGCACCTGAGCCAGAAACGTCGTAGAGGTTGATCCCTAAATCATCCGCTAACTTTCTAGCTGCAGGAGTCGCTCTTAGCTTGTCATCAGCCATGACCTCTCCAATTCTATTATAAGATACTAAGGGCGTCAAAAGGGCAATGTAAAAATAGGAAATTGACGATGTGCTTCGATGAACACAAGGAAATCTATCTTTTTTCAAGACTCTGTCCCGATTCAATAAATGATATAAGGGCGTTAAAAGTCAAAGTTTATCTTTTTCACACAGACTTTAGCCCGTGTTCAACTCTACAAGTAACTTGGACACGGAACGTGTCTCAAGTTACTACGGTTGCCGCTATCAGGCGGTCAACCTAGTAGACTTACTAAGTCGTTCGTCGAATAACATCGATTCGACTCCCTCCTGTCGCAACTCTTTGAAATCACTTGGATACAACACGTATCTCAAGTTGCTACGGTTGCCGCTATTAAGCGGTCAACCTAGTAGACTTTACTAAATTCATTCGTCGAATATCGATTCGACTCTCTATCGCAACTCTTTAAATCACTTGGGTACAATCTATCTCGATACAAAAGTTAAAAACTCAAATCATTATTTTACATAACTTATCTTATGTAATTCTATTCTTTGTTATATGTTTTACGGATGGCATCTTTGATGCTTTCAACTGTTGGAATCATTGCATTTTCTAGGATTTTGCGCATAAGGCATTGGCACATCTTCTCCTGCACAACGGCGGATTGGTGCATCTAGATAGTCAAATGCTTCTGATTCTGAAATAATAGCTGAAATCTCACCGATATAGCCGCTTGTTTTGTGGGCATCGTTGACCAGAACAACCTTACCAGTCTTCTTAACTGAGTTTATGATGATATCCTTATCAAGCGGAACAAGGGTACGTGGGTCCACAATTTCAACAGAAATTCCTTCTTCTGCTAATTCTTCAGCAGCTTGAACCACACGGCGAAGCATTTTTCCATAAGTAACAACTGTTACATCTGTACCTTCACGTTTGATTTCCCCAACTCCAAGTGGAATCGTGTAGTCTGGATCAACTGGCACTTCCCCCTTTTTGGTTAAATTCTGACTTGTACTCAAGAATAATAACAGGGTTATTATCACGGATAGAAGACTTGAGCAGTCCTTTCATGTCCGCAGGTGTACCTGGTGCCACAACCTTAAGACCAGGAATGTGAGTAAACCAAGACTCTAGTGATTGCGAGTGCTGAGCTGCAGAACCAACTCCGTTACCTGCTGCACAACGGACTGTCATTGGAACCTGACCTTTACCACCAAACATATAACGTGTTTTAGCGGCTTGATTGACGATATTGTCCATGGCAATAACCGAGAAATCCATGAAGGTCATATCGACGATTGGACGTAGTCCTGTCATGGCTGCTCCGGCTGCTGCTCCAGAGATGGCAGCTTCAGAAATCGGACAGTCACGAACGCGCTCTGGACCAAATTCTTCAAGCATTCCAACAGAAGTTCCGAAGTCTCCTCCGAAGACACCAACATCTTCTCCCATCAAGAACACATTTTCATCGCGACGCATTTCCTCAGACATAGCAAGGATAATGGTGTCACGGAAGGACATTGTTTTTGTTTCCATTTTATCTCTTTCTCCTTAGTCTGCGTAAATATCTTCAAATGCTGATTCAAGCGGTGGGAATGGACTTTCTTCTGCAAATTTAACAGAAGCTTCTACTGCTTCCTTTACTTGCGCTTGGATTTCTTCCAATTCTTCGGCACTTGCAATGTTATTTTCAATAAGGTAATTGCGGAGGTTTTCAATTGGATCTTTTTGTTTCCACAATTCCACTTCTTCACGCGTACGATATTTACCAGGGTCAGATGATGAGTGACCAAGCCAGCGATAAGTTACACTTTCAATCAAGACTGGACCATTGCCACCACGAACATGATCTACAGCTTTCTTAAATCCTTCATAGACGTCGATGACATTGTTACCGTCTTCGATGAACATTCCAGGAATTCCATATGCAGCGCTACGTTGATGGATATGTTCTACATTGGTCATTTTCTTGATATCCGCAGAGATACCGTAACCGTTGTTAATGCAATAGAAAATGACTGGCAGGTTCCAGATAGAAGCCATGTTTACTGCTTCGTGAAAGACACCTTCGTTGGTCGCACCATCTCCAAAGAAGCAGACAACGATTTTTCCGGTATTTTGCATTTGCTGACTGAGGGCTGCACCAACAGCGATTCCCATACCACCACCTACGATACCATTAGCACCAAGGTTACCAGCATCGAGGTCGGCAATATGCATAGATCCACCTTTACCCTTACAGGTTCCAGTGTATTTGCCAAGGATTTCAGCCATCATCCCGTTGAGGTCAATCCCTTTAGCAATAGCTTGTCCATGACCACGGTGGTTTGATGTAATTAGATCATCTGGATTGAGAGCCAACATAGCCCCCACGTTAGCTGCCTCTTCTCCAACAGAAAAGTGCGTCATTCCTGGCACTTTCCCTTTCTTTACTAATTGTGCAATTTTTAAGTCCATACGACGGATTTCTTCCATCTTTCGGAACATTTCTAGCAAAAGATTTTTATCTAAAGTTGACATCTTCTTGCCTTTCTAACTTTCTTCTTACCTTACTATTTTACCGTTTTTGGTAAGTACTGTCAAAGTTTTTCTAAAGAAAATTTCACAAATTAAAAAAGAAAATCCCATAGGAATAAGGGATTTTCTTGTTAAGAATATTTTTTCACAAACTTTTTTATCTTTTAGATTTTGCTAAAGATTCAAATCTCTTCATAATCACAGTTAGACGCCAACGGTAGAGAGCCCCACTCACGATTAGACTAATAATCAAACCAATCCAGTAAGAATAAGCTCCAAAATCTGTTAGAGAATCGAATACCATAGCTACTGGGAGTGTCACCCCCAATAACCAACCAAACCAAGGTAAAAAGGAATAACTGTATCCTTATAACCCCGCAAAATTCCCTGAAGGGGTGCCGCAAAGGTATCTGCTAACTGGAAGAAAAGACTATAAGTCAAAAAACGCGCTGTCAAATCGATAAATTCTGGGTCGTTACCATAAAGATTGGCCACATTTTCCCTAAAAATGTAAAGGAAAGATAAGGTGAAGCCTGCAAAAATAAGTGCTGTCCATCTTCCTAGAACAATATAGGTTTTCGCATCATCAAATCGCTTGGCTCCCACTTCATAGGAAACGACAATAGCCATAGCAGATGAGATACTCATAGGAAAGGCGTACATAAGACTTGAAAAGTTCATAGCTGACTGGTGACTAGCGATAATCAAGGATGAGAACTTAGCCATAATCAAACCAACCACGGAAAAGATAGCCACTTCCGCGAAGACAGTTCCCCCAATAGGCAGACCCAATCGAACTCCTTCCTTAATTTTATCCATATTAAATGGAATTCGTTTCTCAAGATGTAGGGCTTTGAGCTTCTCCTGTTTAAATAAAACCAGAACAGAAATTCCCAGCAAGACCCAGTAGGCTAAAGAAGTACCTAAACCAGAACCAGCACCTCCCAGTTCTGGAACACCAAAGGCTCCGAAAATCAAGAGATAATTAAATCCACTATTGAGAGGAAGCAACAAAAGCATGAGATACATGGACAGCTTGGTCAACCCCAGCGAATCCAGCAAGGAACGAATGACACTAAAGAGCAACAAGGGGATAATGCCGATAGATAAAAACCAAAGATAGCGAACCGCTACTGCCGCCACTGGAGCTTCTAGTCCAATATGATTCAAGATTGGTGGTGCCAGGAAAAGTACCATCCCCAGCAAGACCACAGATAGACCCAAGGCAAGATAAATGAACTGGTAAAAATCAGACGCAACTTCTTCCTTTTTACCTCGACCAAGATGGTGACCAATGATAGGCACCAAGGCTGATACAATCCCTGTTAGGAATGTAAAGAAAGGATTCCAGATACTGGTTGCCATAGACACACCAGCCAAAGTCCATGGTACTGTATTGGCCAGTCATAGTCGTATCAACAAAGGAGGCAGAATAATTGGCAAATTGATAAATCAGGATAGGGAAGAAAATTTTTAAAAATAATACTAACTTCTCTTGTAAACACTTTGTCTTATACATACTTCTCTTTCTATTCTGATTTATCTAAACCAAAGAGTTTCAGACCATAGTTTTTCAAACTTAGCGGAGGGTTATTAGATTTTGAAGTAGTATGCCAACACGCACATGTACGACAATAATAGCTTCTAACTAAACCTCCATTATCATATTGAACCGCATGGTCAGCTTTTTCTTTAGTTTCATATTGAATTTTAGAACGATTAGCTGCGGGACAGTAAATGCCGCTATTAGATTTTTGCTTGTCTCTCCCTACGTTTTTCGAAAAATAATTCATATTCCAACTCCTATCAAGCTTGATAGACGATTTGTCCTTTACAGATGGTATATTTAACCTGCCCTTTTAAGCTTTCACCAATGAATGGTGAATTAGCTGCTTTGGAAGCAAAATGGGAGTCCACAAGGCGGTCAGCCTTAGCATCAAAAATAGTGATGTCCGCTGGACCATTCTCAGCCAAGTAACCTGCTTCAAAGTTATAAAGCTTGGCTGGGTTGTATGTCATCTTTTTCAAGTAATTCCATCAAGCTTAACTCCCCAGCTTCGACCAAATAAGTCAATCCGAGAGAAAGAGATGTTTCCAAAGCCAGTCATACCAGATGGCGCTTTGGTAATATCTTCGACATTTTTTTCATCCGCATGGTGAGGCGCGTGGTCAGTCGCGATAACTGTGATGATTCCTGATTTGAGACCTTCGATAACGGCACGACGGTCTGATTCCAAACGAAGTGGTGGATTCATCTTAGCATTGCTACCTTGTGTCAAAAAGAAGTGTTTCTGTCTTAGAGAAATGCTGTGGCGCTACTTCTGCTGTGACTTGCGCACCCTAGCCCTCTGAGCAAACTCAACTACTTTTAACACTTTCTTCCTTAGACAAATGCTGGATGTGAACATGGGCCTTAGTTGCATAGGCAATCATGACATCACGCGCCATCATAGCGTACTCAGCGACCCCAGTAGCACCGCAAATATGGAAATGTTCTTTAGCAATATTTTCGTTAAACCCAAGAATCCCATTCAAACCTGGATCTTCCTCATGAAGACTAATAAAGGTATTAAGCTTTTTAGCTTCCTCCATGGCTTCCTTTGACAACTTTACTGCTTTCAAGCGGAATACCGTCATCTGAGAAAACCAACCGCACCTAGCTTCTAAAAGTGCCTTAAAGTCAGTCAAATTTTGCCCATTAAAATTTTTAGTAATGGTCGCAACCGTCTTAACATTAATCTTCTCCTTAGCAGCTGACTGAAGAACTTCTTGCAAAGTCTCCACGTCTGAAATGGTTGGACTAGTATTAGCCATCATGACAACAGTTGTAAAACCACCTGCAGCGGCTGCTAGGGCACCAGTATGAATGTCTTCTTTATGTGTTTGACCAGGTTCACGGAAATGCACATGAATATCGACCAAACCAGGAGCAACTACAAGACCACTAGCATCTAATATTTCTGCTCCTTCTTCTTTAATCTCAGGCGCAATTTTGATAATTTTCCCATCTTGGACTAAAACGTCACACACTTGATCCAAACCAGACTTGGGATCCATTACACGACCATTTTTGATTAGTAGCATCTGCTTTCTCCTTTATTCATAAAAATCAACTTGGGTATCCAACAATTTATCCCCATCATAAACAAACTTGGCTGAAAAGAAGGGTTTATCTTCTAAAAGCCACCCAACAAAGGTATGGTCACCTTCCCAAGTCGGCTTACTCAAAACCTCGTCATAGGGAACCCATTCCAGCGTTCCCTCGTTGCAGTCAATCAAGTCCCCCTCAAACTCCGTCACTTTAAAAACATAGGTGTACCAGTCTAGATCTGGCGTGAATTCAGGAAAAGTGATGACACCTTTTAGAACTGGCTTAGCTTTGAGCCCTGTTTCTTCAAAAATTTCACGCGCCGCGCATTCCTGAGGCGTCTCTCCTCGCTCAAGCTTACCACCCACACCAATCCATTTTCCTTCATGAACATCATTTGGCTTCTTATTACGGTGGAGCATAAGCAGTTCTTTCCCGTTATCAATGTAGCAAATTGTCGCTAACTGAGGCATATTCTCTCCTTATCTAAGCCAATCGATTGGCTCTTGTCCTGTTTCTTTTAAGAATGCATTGGCCTTGGAAAAAGGCTTGGAACCCCAAAATCCTCTATAAACCGACAAAGGACTGGGATGGGCTGATTCGATAATCATGTGATGAGGATTGGTAACCAAGGCCTTCTTCTTGCGTGCATAAGCTCCCCAGAGTACAAAAACGACTGGTCTATCTAGATGATTGACCACCTGAATCACAGCATCCGTAAAAGGCTCCCATATCTGACCAGCATGACCATTAGCCTGTCCAGCAGGAACTGTCAAACAAGCATTAAGAAGCAAGACTCCTTGCTCAGCCCAAGCTGTCAAATCATGAGATTTCTTAACCCCGATATCATCTGACAATTCCTTCAAGATATTTTGCAAGGATGGTGGAGCTGGGATAGAGTCCGGTACAGAAAAACTCAAGCCCTGTGCTTGACCTGGCCCGTGATAGGGATCTTGCCCTAGAATCACCACCTTAACTTCTTCAAGCGGTGTTGTCAAGAGAGCCTGAAAAACCTTTTCCTTGGGTGGATAAATAGTCCCTTGAGAATAGACCTGTTCCATAAACTGATTGATTTTCCCAAAATACCTCTCAGGTAATTGCGCCTTAATCAAAGCATGCCAAGACGAGTGTTCCATAGCCAACTCCTTCATTTTTACTGCCTCTATTATAGCAAAAAGTGGCTATCTAAACCACTTTTTACAGTTTATCTAAGCAATCCAGCAAGTCTTGGTAAGAATGGACTTCGTAAGTAGGCTGGGCTTGTGTGTGATTTTCGAGGTGATGTGAGTTGTACCAAATAGTATCAATCCCCGCATTATTGCCACCTTGAATGTCAGCGGTTAGAGAATCTCCAATCATTAGGGCTTTTTCTTTGCTAAATCCTGTAATCTGTTGACCGATTTTTTCATAAAAGAGAGCATCAGGCTTTTGAGTTTGCAACTGTTCAGAGATAAAGACTTGATTGAAATACGGTGCCAGACCAGATTGAGCCAAACGACCTGTCTGAATGGCAGTAATGCCATTTGTCGCAGCATATAGCTCATAATCTCGCTCGATGAGGATATCCAAGAATTCATGAGCGCCTGAAAAAGTTTGTCCCTGTTGGGCGAGGTAAAACTGGTAACGCTGGGCTAGAAAACTACCGTCTTTTTCCTGTCCAAAGTGAGCAAATAGACGAGAAAAGCGCGTGTTAACCAGCTCTTGTTTACTAATTTTCTTTTGCTCCAAGTCCTTCCAGAGAGCCTTGTTCATAGGAACATAATAGTCTTTATAAGCCTGAATATCTGTAACCCCTTCTTCTTTTAGGAGTTGCGTCAGAGCCACATCCTCAGCAACATCAAAATCAAGCAAGGTGTGGTCGAGGTCGAAAAGTAGAAATTTGTATGGCATTGAGTTTCCTTCCTAAGATAAACAACTTTCACTTCAGCCAGCTGTCCAATGTTAAAACTTAAAAGTAGCATAGTATCACAAAGAATAATAGTTCTAATTGATTAACTAACCCATACTATTCTAGTGAATTATAGAAAAATCTCCTATAAATTCGAGCAATAGTTAAAATACATACAAATATGATTCCCAAAATCGATAATACTATTTTCACAAAACTCATTTCCGAACCCATGACATATATATGAAAAAGAGGGGCTAGTCCTACACATATATACAAAAGATAATTTATAAAGTTTATTTCACCAAATCCTGCAAAAAAATGTTTCATTTTGAATATTCCAATTTTACCTTTCGTCTTAATAATCCACTAACAACTCTATTGACTTCTCTTTTTTTGAAAAAAATCTTGACAACAAATTTACTCCACTTAATGCTACTAAGACTTCAATGGGCAAAAAAATAGTAATTCCCATATCAAATGAGAAATCAGCAATGTTAGAAATAGTATACAGTCAATATAACTATTCTGAAAAATACTCTGTAATTACATAATACAGAAATACCACAACCATCAAAAATTAAAAACAACCATTATAATACTATCATCCTGTCCTTAATTTATTGTCACTTTTTGCCATCCCATTCATCAATAGCATTAAAAAAATCCAATCAATAAATGATTACGTACTCACTAATACTATTCTAAAATTTAATTTTTTTGGGGATTTAGTAACGCAATTCCAATTAGCAATACACCTAATATAAATAAAAAGTATTTCCCAAAACTTTATTCTCAGTTTTAATAAAAAGGTATAAGATACATACTAATCAATATGGAACTTCCCCCTAAAAGAGCAAAGACCACTCTGACTTTATCACTTAGTTTAAACATATTTAATTCCCCATAAAATAAGCAGTGGCTATGTTTACTGTAACATTTATCCCAAAAGAAAAAAATTTCTTGTGTAGAGATAATTCCCCATCAAGACACCTCATCTCTTCTTACTCAGTAGCAGCATAATTATTTGGTGATACGAGTTTCATAAGATTTCTTCTCTTTAACGTTGCATGGTTAGGATAGTGTCCTAACAGGTAATCGTCGACTGCGTTTAAAGCACTTTGTTACCTAGATAAGATATCCTTTCACTATTTAATTTTAAGGAGAAGTAAGATTTAACCATATTTATCTCATTTCTTATTTTTAAATAACTCATACTCTTTTTCTCTGATAAATGGAACTGAAAAATTAGAAAAAATTAGTAGAATTGAAAATAGGTATCCATCTTTTTGGATTGCTAAAACATAGCCTAAAAATAAATAGACAATCAAATCTAGTACAAAAAGAGAAAAATATCCTCCTTTTCATTACCTCACTTGTCTTAAAGATTCTGTTTAATAGAAACTTTATCGTAGTATCTACACAAATTTTTTTATCAAAAAGATAAGAGCCAATACACGATTAGCAACTGTACCATGAAGAATAAATGGAAATATAGTTAATATAAAACTAGAAATCTCTAAATATTTTATCCAAGGAGATTGAGACATCTTACTTTTAAACTGACTGATTTTCCTATACTCGCTAGCTAATCTAGTATCAAAATCTTTACCAATTATATTAAAGATTAAGAACTCCAGGATAAAAATAATTATTAATACGATATAAGTAGAAACGTTTCCTGGGAAAATATTTATTGATTAAAAATGGGGAAAACTGATTAACAGAATCGAATTTATGGCTAGACAGATAGATACTATTTTTATTTTTTTCACTGAATATATAGGTAGTGATACTATTGAGTAGATAAAAGCTAAAAAAATAAGCAAGAAATACTCTGTGCTGCTAATGAGCGACGCCCTTAATGATAAAAATAGATAGGCACTCCACACGATGATATGCGCTTTACGAATTGACTCTAAATTACTCATATACCCACTCCTAATATGTAAAGAGAATCCATTTTTAGCTCACATTCTCTTTCAAACAAGTCATAAACGTTTCATGATATTTCCTTCTTTTACATTAGGTAAAGTTGAAATACATTTTTGCAAGTAAAAATATAATTGTTATTTGGAAATCTAAAATATCTATCCCTCTTCTAGACCTAAACCAAGTCAGATTAAAGATACAAATAGAATGGTAGGGCTTTCTTTTACTTTAGACTACCATAAAACAAGGAATCTTTCAACAAAATTCATTGGCAAACTACTATCCTATACAATTGACACCCCAAAGCTTTCAGAATAGAACAATCCTAACTATCAAATACCCTGTTTTCATAAATATCTGTGCAATTCTAAACCTAGAATTCCTATAAACTAAATGTTTTTGCACTCTTCTAAGCCATTAATTGCCTTAAATGTTAATTTTTGAAGGATTCTAAAGCTAGAATTTCTCAAAGACAAGGAAAAAAACTATTAGAAACTTAGAAAAATCTTTCCTAAATTTCACTGTTTCTTGAATTAATGAGACTTACAATTTTTCCGATGAACTTTGAGCTTTTTCGTAGCCCAATCATAGTGACTGGAAGTGCTACTGACAAAGTAGGAACCTAGACTTGTCCCTCCCGTCCACTTATAGATACCTTTGTTAAAGAGTTCATCATTGCTAAAAACTTCTATCAACTCTAAAACCTCTCTATGTGATTGTTCAAGAAGTCTAGTAGCTTCTTCTAAGGACGTTTTCTGGTGTTTCTTCCAAAAAGCGACATTCATTTCTCCATAGGTTTTCCAAGTATAAGGTTCAGGGAGAAAAGGTATCTCATTACCTTTTTGATTAGAATGTACCCAAGTTAAAAGTAATTGATGCCATTCATAAAGATGGATCAAAACATCCCGTAGATTTTTATCTCTTTTCCAGTGCGCTTCCTTTTTCTTTTGGTCTCTTAAAAAATCAAAAGGAGTCTGCAACTCTTCTTCACTTAGTTTAGAGATGAAGAGCTTGAGATTTTCATAATTCTCCTTAGAGGCTAATACTAGCTCCTCTTTTGTTTTCGGTCTAGGCACAGGAGTTCTCCCTTCATTTTCAAGTAGGTTGAGGTTTTTTCTTACTTCATTATACCACAGGCAAAAACTGGCTGTTCCTCTCAACAACCAGTTTCTTTATTTTTAAGTTAATTTCTTACTATTCTTCTTCTGAAGGAAAAGCGATACTATAGCCAGCAAAGCAAAGGCTATACCAACATACCAGTAGGGTTGATCTAGGGTCGTTGAACGACCTGATAGATTGACGATTCCGCGAAAAAGCATACCAGTTGTTAGAACGGCTACTGACGAGTTCCATAAGTTTAGACTGATTCGCCCTAAGTTTGGAATGATTTTCAGCAGTAATGCTAGAATGACGCCCCCTACTAGGGGGACTACAAAAAGATAGTGCATATGAAGGGAGGTTTCCCCAAAACTGAAAGACTCGTAGATACGGCTAAATACTAAAAAGAAAATAGTAAGAATACTATAGCCGACTAGCGTCTTTTGGAGGCGTTTGTTTTTATTTTTAGTAACCGATGTAGACAATATCACTCACCGCCCTTTCTGATATTTTGCTTCCACCTGTAGTCGGTTTATTGATTACATGACCATTAAAGTAGAGAGTTGAAGAACCTCCACCATCTAGGTTGTAGGCCGTCTTCACTCCGTAAGATTTCATCACTTCTGCCATCTGGTAAAGAGACAAGCCCTTGCTCTCCGAGGTACGACCATCTGAAACAACAATGATATAGTGGTTTTCATCGATAATTCCAATAGCTGTACGAGGATTTGAAGCCATAGCCTGACCAACTTCTGTATTGATACCGACAGAAATCTCACCATTTTCAACTAGAGACGGACCAAATGCCAGTAGATTAACTACACCATCTTGAACTAATTGGTCAGCTGAGATTTGGTTCTCATAAATGATTTTAAAAGAGCCATCCTTGTAAATGGCAAGGTCACCATTACTGGCGTCTTCACGGATACTATCCCGATAGACGACACCATTACGGATAACATAACCTGAGCTATTAGCTCCATAGTAGTCGCCATTGACAGCTAAAATAGCATTGTTTTCAGCTGCTGTCACAGAGGTTTTGGCTGTAACGTTGGTTCCATAGGAGTTTTGAGCTAGGGCTGTTTTCAGATAATCTGCAGAGCTCAAAGTCACATCCGCCACATAGATTTTCGTATCATTCACCGTCTTTTCAGTTAGATTGACACTAATACTCCCATCTGAATAGCTGGTATCCGTTACTTGGGCATTTGGGACTGCCTGACTTGCTACTTCTGTGTTAGATGTAGAACTGGTATTAGATACAGTGGAGATAGTCTCCGCTAGTACAAATGTCTTTAACATCGAATAGGTAAAGGAACTTGTCAGAAGCAAGCCAAAGACCGAGGCGTATAGATAAGCTTTCTTAAAAAATTTCATACTGGATAACAAGTCCTTTCTTTGAAAATAAATCGTGTCTGAACAGTCCAAGATACCACAAAGAGAAGCATTCCTACAAAAATTTTAGCCATGAATAAATTGATTCCGAAACCTGTATTAAAAAGGCTAATTAGGAGAGTATCTAAGAAAAAGAGAACAACAGACAAGGTTAAATAACCTGCACCTGTTTTTAAATTACTTGCTTTATTTTTAAATACCAATTTTTTATTAGTCGAAAAGTTGAAGATAGAGCTGGTCACACGAGCCAGCCCATTTGATAGGAGGAGGTGTAAACCTGATGGAATAAAGCTCAAGAAAAGAATAAAAAAAGCATAAACTAGATAATCTACGATAAAACTACTAAATGATGAAAGAGCGAATTTCAAAATGTTTTTGTAAATCATTAAACCATCTCGAATAGGTCGGAAGTAAGAAGCTTGATTGTCGTTTATATAGACTGTTTCAATAGGAACTTCCAAAATCGGATATTGTTTGCTGGCTTCCAATAGCATGTTCATTTCATACTCATAACGTTGTCCTTCCACTTCCATCATAAAAGGAATCAAGTCTGTCGTGAAAGCACGAAGTCCTGTCTGTGTGTCTGAAACTGCTACGCCTGTTTGGATTTTAAATAAGATACGTGTCAAGCTATTTCCAAAGCGACTACGCAAGGGAACCTTGCCAGTAAAAGCACGAACACCAAGAACCAGAGTGCTAGGATTTTCGTTGGCCTTGTTACTAGTGCGGAGTATGTCCCAAATCTTGTGTTGACCATCCGCATCTGCTGTAACGATAGTTCCAGGCATCTTGAGGGATTGAATGTAAACAAAAGCTGTTTTCAAAGCCTGCCCCTTACCTTGATTGACCTGATGACGAAGTACAGTCCCATAGTTTTCAGCCTGAGCAAATATTTCTTTACATTCAGGAGAACTACCATCATCAATCACAATGATAGAAAAATCACCCTTCTTGTGAATTTTTTCAATCAGTGTTAGCAAATTAAAATCAGGTTGATAAGCTGGAATAACTAAATAATTCATAGCTGTACCTCTTTCTTTTTGTTTGTATAAGTATACGTTCACTTGCTTAAAAAATCCTTATAACTACTTTTTTATAAAAATAAATTGATGATTTCTCAAAAATAGACCATAAAGAGAAAACTCCATAGAAATGATTTCTACAGAGTTAGAACAGTATCTTTATAATAATAAATAGGATAGTCAATCTCTACAACTTATCCTTTAATTTCTCAACAAAGAGATAGGCTGCCGGACAGGTCAAAGTATTCTTAATCGTCAAATGGTTGATTTGATGGATCTTTTTACGGTCTGTATGGGGAAATTCACGACAGGCCTTTGGCCGAACTTCATAGATGGAACAGAGATTATCTCCTCCTAGAAAGGGACAAGGCATGGATTTGAAAACCTTGTCCCCATCTTCATCTACTTGCAGAAACTCTGCTTCAAAGCTGGTAATTTCATCTTAAAATACTTGGCGATTCGTGTAATATCCGCTTCCTTGAAGTCAGGCCCCAATGTCTTGCAACAGTTGGCACAGGCCGTACAATCAATCTCCGAAAAGACTTCTTGGTGAATCTGCTGGGCTATCTTGTCTAGGTTTTTAGGAGGTTTTTTCTTTAGATTGGCTAAAACTTTACGGTGTTCCTTCTGCTTTTGCAAGGCTAGCTGGTGGTAGTACTCAATATCAATTTCTTTAGACATGGTTTCTCTCTTATTCTATTTGCTCCCCCTATTATATCATGCCTCTGGCTCATTGAAAAGTGGACTGTATAAGACCATACTTTTCCAAAATGTAGCAAAAAACCTTGCAACTAGGTTACAAGGTTGATGACATTAATCAAAGTTAACGTATTCTTTTTGAAGTTCAAGAACTTCTTCCATTGTTGAACACTCTGTAAGGGCACGGTTTGCGTACTCTTCCATCTTAGCAGTGTCCAATTTCTTCATCAAGCTACGTGTACGAAGGACTGATGTTGCTGACATAGAGAACTCATCCAAGCCCATGCCGACAAGAAGTGGAACAGCTTTTTGGTCACCAGCCATCTCACCACACATACCAGCCCATTTACCTTCAGCGTGTGCTGCCTTGATAACGTTGTTAATCAAGCGAAGGATTGATGGGTTATATGGCTGGTAAAGGTATGAAACTTGCTCGTTCATACGGTCTGCTGCCATTGAGTATTGAATCAAGTCGTTTGTTCCAATTGACATGAAGTCTACTTCTTTTGCAAATTGGTCTGCAAGCATTGCTGCTGCAGGGATCTCAATCATGATACCAACTTGGATGTCATCCGCAACTGCAACACCTTCAGCAAGAAGGTTTGCTTTTTCTTCTTCATAAACTGCTTTGGCTGCACGGAATTCTTTCAAAAGGGCAACCATTGGGAACATGATACGCAATTGACCATGAACAGAAGCACGAAGAAGGGCACGGATTTGTGTACGGAACATTGCATCTCCAGTTTCAGAAATAGAGATACGAAGGGCACGGAATCCAAGGAATGGGTTCATTTCATGTGGCATATCGAAGTAAGGAAGTTCCTTATCTCCACCAATATCCATTGTACGAACAACCACTGGTTTACCATTCATTCCCTCAAGAACAGCTTTGTATGCTTCATACTGCTCGTCTTCTGTTGGGAAATCTTGAGAATCCATGTACAAGAATTCTGTACGGTAAAGTCCAACAGCTTCTGCACCGTTGTTGTTAACACCTTCAACGTCTTTGGAGTACCGATGTTAGCAGCCAACTCGAAGTGTTTACCGTCAGCAGTCACTGTTTGAGCATCTTTCAAAAGTGCCCATTCAGCTTTTTGTTTAGCATAAGCTTCACCAGCTGCTTTAAATTCAGCCGCTTGTTCATCTGTTGGGTTGATAATGACTTCACCAGTAATTCCGTTAACGGCAAGGATATCACCGTCTTTAACGATTTCAGTGATGTTATTTGTTCCCAATACAGCTGCAATTTCAAGTGTACGTGCCATGATAGCTGAGTGGCTTGTACGTCCACCGATATTTGTTACAAAAGCTTTTACAAAGTTTTTGTCCAATTGAGCTGTATCAGATGGTGTCAAGTCATGCGCAATCACGATTACTTCTTCGTTGATAGAAGCTGGGTTTGGTAATTTCTTACCAAGAAGATTTGCCAATACACGTTTTGTCACGTCGCGGATATCCGCTGCACGTTCTTGCATGTATGGGTTGTCTTCCATGCCTTCAAAGATAGTGATGAACATGTCAGTCACTTCTTTAAGACCTGCTTCTGCATTGACTTTCTTAGCACGGATTGTTTCTTTAATCTGACCGATCAATTCTGGGTCAGCAAGAACCATCAAATGAGCGTCAAAAACTTGAGCCGCTTCTTCACCAAGCGTACCTACAGCTTTCTCACGGATAAAGAGAAAGCTCGTTTTGAGAAGCTTCAAGAGCTACATCCAAACGAGCCTCTTCTGCGTTTGTATCTTCGACTGAAACAGTCTCGAATGACAAATCCGGTTGAACGAGTAGATATGCTTTTGCAACTGCAACACCGTCAGATGCCGCGATTCCTTTAAGCATTTCTGTCATTTTCCTTATGCCAATCCTTCTTTTTCCATTGTTTCTGAGATTGCAGCGATAGCGTCATCTGCATCTGCACCTTCAGCTGAGATAGTTACGTCAGCACCTTGGCCAACACCAAGACTCATAACACCCATGATTGATTTAAGGTTAACTGATTTACCTTTGTATTCAAGAGTGATATCTGAAGCAAATTTGCTAGCAGTTTGTACCAACAATGTTGCTGGACGTGCGTGAATACCTGTTTCTGCCACTACGTGGAAATCTTTAGAAGCCATAGTTTGACTCTCCTTTTGTTCTTTCTTTTTTGAGTTATATGTGATAACCCTTACAATTTGGTATTATATCATCTTCTAGGATTTTTTTCAAGCATTTTATGGGATTTATTCGATTTCCTTTCAGATAACTTGCTGAAAATCTTCTATACTAGATAACAAGACACAGGATATAGTTTTTCAAAAAACAACTTATAGGATAATTATCACTTTTTCACAAAACAAACACTATATATTGTGCTTTGTTTGGTTATCTATAAAAAAAGACCACTATATTTAGTTTCAAATCATTGACAAAAATTTATTTTCTGATATACTAAGAAAGTAATCTATTTTGAAAGAGGAGTTACACAATGGTAACCGTTTATTCTAAAAACAACTGTGTCCAATGTAAAATGACCAAACGTTTCTTGGACAGTAATAATGTTGCTTATCGTGAAATCAATCTTGATGAGCAACCTGAGTACATCGATCAAGTTAAAGAGCTCGGTTTCAGCGCAGCTCCTGTTATCCAAACACCAACTGAAGTCTTTCAGGTTTCCAACCAGGAAAATTGAAACAATTAGCATAATCTTAGTACATCATCCAGAAGGAACTGCTTCTAGGGCTAACTAGAGGCCTTTCTTTTGTAATTAGATAAGGGAAATTTTATGGGATTAAAACATCTTGAAGACGTAACTTACTTCCGTCTCAATAACGAAATCAATCGTCCTGTTAATGGACAAATCATGCTTCATAAAGATAAGGAAGCCTTGGATGCCTTCTTTAAGGAAAATGTAGTTCCAAATACTATGGTTTTTGATTCAATAAAAGATAAAATCAACTACCTCATTGAACACAACTATATCGAAACAGCCTTTATCAAGAAATACCGTCCAGAATTCTTGGAAGAATTGCATCAATTTATCAAAGACCAAAACTTCCAATTCAAGTCTTTCATGGCTGCCTATAAATTTTACAATCAATATGCTTTGAAAACAAACGACGGTGAATACTATCTTGAAAATATGGAAGACCGTGTCCTCTTTAACGCCCTTTATTTTGCTGATGGTAATGAAGCTGTTGCAATTGATATTGCCAATGAAATCATCCACCAACGCTACCAACCCGCTACTCCTTCCTTCTTGAATGCTGGTCGTGCTCGTCGTGGGGAGTTGGTATCTTGTTTCTTGATTCAGGTCACAGATGATATGAACTCTATCGGACGTTCTATCAACTCTGCTCTTCAACTTTCACGTATCGGTGGTGGTGTGGGAATTACCCTCAGCAACCTTCGTGAAGCTGGAGCTCCTATCAAGGGCTATGAAGGAGCAGCTTCTGGTGTCGTTCCAGTTATGAAACTCTTCGAAGACAGCTTCTCTTACTCTAACCAATTGGGGCAACGTCAAGGTGCTGGTGTTGTCTACCTCAACGTCTTTCACCCAGATATCATCGCCTTCCTTTCAACTAAGAAAGAAAATGCCGATGAAAAAGTTCGTGTTAAGACTCTCTCACTTGGTGTTGTGGTACCAGATAAATTCTACGAATTGGCTCGTAAATGAAGAAATGTACCTCTTCAGCCCTTACTCTGTAGAAAAAGAATACGGTCTGCCATTCAACTACATCGACATCACTGAAAAATACGATGAATTGGTCGCAAATCCAAACATCCGTAAGACAAAAATCAAGGCGCGTGATTTGGAAACTGAAATCTCTAAATTGCAACAAGAGTCTGGCTACCCTTATGTGGTCAACATTGATACGGCTAACCGTGCAAATCCTGTTGATGGTAAGATTATCATGAGCAACTTGTGTTCTGAGATTCTTCAAGTCCAAGAACCAAGCTTAATCAACGATGCTCAAGAATTCCTTCAAATGGGAACAGATGTATCATGTAACCTTGGTTCAACCAACGTGGTCAACATGATGACTTCACCTGACTTTGGTCGTTCTATCCGTGCTATGGTTCGCGCCCTTACTTTCGTTACAGATAGTTCACACATCGTAGCTGTACCTACTATCGACCATGGAAATAGCCAAGCTCATACCTTTGGTCTTGGTGCCATGGGACTTCACAGCTACCTTGCCCAACAACTGATTGAATATGGATCGCCTGAGTCTGTTGAATTTACAAGCATCTACTTCATGCTTATGAACTACTGGACCTTGGTGGAGTCAAACAATATCGCGCGTGAACGTGGTATCACCTTCCATAACTTTGAAATCAGACTATGCTAACGGAAGCTACTTTGACAAGTATATTACAGGCGAATTCCTTCCAAAATCAGACCGCGTTAAAGAACTCTTCAAAGATGTCTTTATCCCAAGTGCTGCTGACTGGGCTGAACTTCGCGACAAGGTTCAAGCAGATGGTCTTTACCACCAAAACCGCCTTGCTGTAGCACCAAATGGTTCTATCAGCTATATCAACGATGTTTCTGCTTCTATCCATCCGATTACGCAACGTATCGAAGAACGTCAAGAAAAGAAAATCGGTAAAATCTACTACCCTGCTGCTGGCTTGTCAACAGAAACCATTCCTTACTACACTTCTGCTTACGACATGGATATGCGTAAAGTGATTGATGTTTATGCTGCTGCAACAGAGCACGTGGATCAAGGTCTTTCACTCACACTCTTTATGCGTAGTGACATTCCAAAAGGACTTTACGAATGGAAGAAAGAAAACAAACAAACGACACGTGACTTGTCTATCCTTCGTAACTATGCCTTTAACAAGGGTATCAAGTCTATCTACTACGTCCGTACCTTTACAGATGATGGTGGAGAAGTCGGTGCCAACCAATGTGAAAGCTGTGTGATTTAGTTTTTAATCAAAGGAATTACTATTTCTCTGTAAGTTTAGTAAGCTAGCATCAAAAGAGAACTTAATCAAACATTTTATAAACTAGCTAAGCACATGTAAAAGTCGGTTCTCCGACTTTTTGTGCGATACACTAAAGGAAGCAAAAACGATTGTACAACAGCATTATTATATATAGAAAGAGATTTCAAATGGAAACTTACTACAAAGCCATTAACTGGAATGCCATCGAAGATGTCATCGACAAATCAACTTGGGAAAAACTGACGGAGCAATTCTGGCTTGATACACGTATTCCCTTGTCAAATGACCTAGACGACTGGAGAAAACTATCAAACAAGGAAAAAGACTTAGTTGGAAAAGTCTTTGGTGGTTTAACCCTTCTCGACACTATGCAATCTGAAACAGGGGTTCAAGCCCTTCGCGCAGACATCCGTACACCCCATGAGGAAGCTGTGTTCAATAACATCCAATTTATGGAATCTGTCCACGCTAAATCTTATTCATCAATCTTTTCTACCTTGAATACAAAGGCTGAGATTGAAGAAATTTTCGAATGGACCAATACCAATCCTTACCTACAAAAGAAGGCTGAGATTGTTAACGAAATCTACCTAAACGGTAGCCCACTTGAAAAGAAAGTAGCCAGCGTTTTCCTTGAAACCTTCCTCTTCTACTCTGGTTTCTTCACTCCCCTCTACTACCTTGGTAATAACAAACTAGCCAACGTTGCGGAAATCATCAAACTGATTATTCGTGATGAATCTGTTCACGGAACCTATATCGGGTATAAATTCCAACTTGGTTTCAATGAATTGCCTGAAGAAGAGCAAGAAAAACTCAAGGATTGGATGTACGACCTGCTCTATACTCTTTACGAGAATGAAGAAGGCTATACAGAAAGCCTCTATGACGGTGTTGGTTGGACGGAAGAAGTCAAAACCTTCCTTCGCTACAATGCCAACAAGGCACTCATGAACCTTGGACAAGATCCACTCTTCCCAGATTCAGCTGATGATGTCAACCCAATCGTTATGAACGGTATTTCAACAGGAACTTCCAACCACGACTTCTTCTCTCAAGTCGGAAATGGTTACCTCCTTGGTGAAGTTGAAGCCATGCAAGATGATGACTACAACTACGGTTTGGACTAATTCAATTATCCCAGAACTGATAACAAATATCATGGTTTGTTTAAAACAACCATGATATTTTTGTTTTTGTTTTATTTTGTTTTTTAAATTGATTGATTGAACACTTTATGATAAAATAGTAATAGAAATAGAGGTGATAACGATGTTAAAGCAGGAAAAACTAGATAATATTCTAGAAACGGTAAATACAAAGGGAACTATTACTGTAAAAGAAATCATGACTCGCTTAGATGTATCAGATATGACTGCTAGACGCTACTTGCAAGAGTTAGCTGACAAGGATTTACTTGTTCGAGTACACGGTGGAGCTGAAAAAATTCGCACAGGTTCTATTTTAAATAATGAACGTTCCAATATTGAAAAACAAAGCTTACAAATCGCAGAAAAACAAGAAATTAGCCGTTTTGCAAGCCATTTAATTGATGAGGGTGAAACTATTTATCGGCCCTGGTACGACCTTAGAATCTTTTGCCCGTGAACTTCCAATCGATAATATTCGTGTTGTAACAAACAGTTTACCAGTATTTCTCATCTTAAACGAACGAAAACTAACAGATTTGATTTTAATTGGTGGAAACTACCGCTCTATCACTGGGGCCTTTGTGGGAACACTAACCTTGCAAAATCTAGCCAATCTTCAATTTTCTAAAGCTTTCGTTAGCTGTAATGGTATTAAAGACAATGCGATTGCGACCTTTAGTGAAGAGGAAGGTGAATCTCAACGCATCGCCCTCAATAATTCCAATAAAAAATACTTACTAGCTGACAATAGTAAGTTCAATAAATTTGATTTTTATACCTTCTACAATATCTCTGATATTGATACCATCGTTTCAGATTCTAAACTGAGCAAAGAAACGTTTGAACAACTTTCAAAACAAACAAAAATTATACTTTCTAAACCATAAAACTGAGGATTGATAAAATTTAAAATGCGTCATATCAAGAAAATAAGAATCTTGATATGACGCATTTTTTGATGAAGATTTTTACAAAGAGTTTCCTAGATTCTTTATGATTGTTGAAACGGCATAAAATCTGAATCAAAGGAGATATTATCCCGTTCTTCAGGATTGATAAAATTTAAAAAGATATTTTTAAATTCTTCTAGCTCATAGTCTGAATGACAGATCCATTCTTTACCAGTAGAGACATACCATTTCCCAAGTTTTTTCAGCTCTTCATTCGTCAAACACGGTATTTGAGAACATTTATCAAAATTGATAATATAAACTTTTTCATAAATAGATTGGATAAAATCTTTGAACATCTTTTTACCTCACTAGAATTCTATATCTAATTACTAATTCTACTAGTCTATAATCTGACTTTCCGCTACTTTCTTGTACCAATGAGCTGATTTCTTCGAATAACGTTCTTGAGTTTCAAAGTCTACATAGAAGAGACCGTAACGTTTCTCATATCCATTTGACCATGAGAAGACATCCATTAATGACCAAATGAAGTAACCTTTTACATTAGCGCCATCTGCAATAGCATCAGACAAGACTTCCAAGTGTTGCTTCACGTAATCAATACGACCATCGTCGTAAACAGTGTTATCAACGAACTCATCTTTATAACCAAGTCCATTTTCTGTGATGTAGATTTTCTTATAGTTCGGATAATCTTTCTTCACGCGCATGATCTGATCATATAGCCCTTGAGGATAAATGATCCAGTCCCAGTCAGTGCGAGGTACATAGTCAGGAGCTACACGACGACCAACACCTTTGATTTGGTATTTAGAGCTTCCTTTTTCACCTTTACCATTATGGATAATTTCAGTCTCTCCATCAAAGACTTCCATCCAGTCACTCATATAGTAGTTGATGCCTAGAAAATCATTCAAGTCTTTTGCAGCTTCTAATACTGTAAAATCTTCTTCACGAAGATCCAAGCTACCACCATTGACTGATAAGATATGGTTAACACCTTCCATCGTTTCAGCTGAATAGCGGCCTAGATAAGTTGCATCCAAGATAAATTTATTGTGAATAATATCTTCCAACTCAGCTGCACGAACATCTGCTGGATTTTTTTAGGATCTAAAGGATACTTTGTTGGCAGTGCATGAACAACACCAATTTCACCTTTATAACCTTTATCTTTATATAGCTTAACTGCGCGTGCATGAGACACCATCATATTGTGGTGCGATTGGAAAACTTTGGCAAGGTCGTACTGAATACCTGGAGGGAATTTACCAACCAAGTATTGACCATCACCAATTGGTCCAATTTCATTGAATGTTGTCCAATAGTTTACTTCTGGAAATTCTTCAAAACAGAAGGCAGCGTAGTCTACAAAGTGTTCAATATTTTTCACGGTTTAAGAAGTCGCCATTTGAGTGGAGAGCTTCTGGCGTGTCAAAGTGATGAAGAGTTACAAAGGGCTCAACATGACGTTTGTGGCACTCGGCAAATAAATTATGATAAAAACTCAACACCTTTCTGATTTACTTGACCATAACCAGTCGGGAAAAATACGTGACCAGGCAATAGAAATTCGAATACCATTGACACCATACTCTTCTGCTAGCTTGAGGTCAACTGGATATCGATTGTAAAAATCACTGGCTGGTTCTGCAGTGTACCAGTAGTTATCTTCAAGATATTTATCCCAAGCAACTGGTCCTTTTCCATCAGTATGTGTAGCACCTTCTGCTTGATAAGCAGCTGTTGCTCCACCGAAAATAAAGTCTTTTGGAAGTGTTTTTGTCATTTTTTTCACCTATTTCTTGATTTAAATAAAGTAAAAGTGAGAGGAGAGGAGTCAGTGAGCCATCCTTCTCCATCTCACTTCTTGTACCAAGTCACCGAATTGTGACATGAGGAGGTAAAAACGATGTCTTTTTACCGACGAATTAACAAGGCGATTAGGAAATTCGCCATAGCAATTTCCGTAACGAGAGGAGACTGTTTCACAGTCCCTATCGTTAATCGAATTGAGCTTGTACAAATGCTAGAGCACCTTTTCCATCACGAGTTAATTTGATGTATTGAGCGCCTTCTGTCTTGGCAAGTTTAATACCGAGTTTATCGGTTTCTGCTTTCATGTCTTCAAAGTTTGAAGCAACTTGAGGGGCAAGGATAACTAGATCAAACTCTGGTAACATTTCACGGTGAGCACCATAGCCACCTGCTGCTGCTTTCACAGGAACATTGTATTCTGCAGCTGCCTTGTTCAAAGCATTTGCAAGGAGACCACTTGTACCTCCACCTGCACAGAGAACGAGGACATTTGTTTCTTCAGTGATGGTATTTTGAGCTGCTTCTACACCTGCTTTTTCAAGAATAGCATCCGCTTTTGCAGTGTTGAAGTTTGCAGCAACTTTTTCTTTCAATTCATCATTAGACTTACCTGAACGTTCTTCTTCAAGAATTTGTTCATCATAGACTTTAAGAAATGGATAGTAAATGACTACGTCAACCACGATTAGAAGAGCAGCAAGAATGAATGATAGAACTTGGAAGTTCGTACCAAGAACTAGACCTAGTGGAGCTGGAGTTGTCCATGGTAAATTAGCAGTGAATGAGTTCATTCCAAGAGTCTCAATAAAGAATTTAAAGATCCATACGTTTGCGATTGGAGCAAAGATAAATGGAATGAAGAAGATTGGGTTCAATACAAGTGGTGCACCAAACAAGATTGGTTCATTTACACCGAAGAAGGTAGGAACTACTGAAGCACGTCCGATTGCACGGTTACGTTTTGATTTTGTTAACCACATGAACATGAATGGAACAACCAGTGTCGCACCAGTACCACCCATAGTAACGATAAACATTTGTGTACCAGAAGTAAGAATCTTGTCAGCGTGCATACCCTGTTGGATAAGGTTCAAGTTGACTTCGGCGTTTGCATAGGTAATAGCTGCGATAGCAGGCTCAACGATAGATGGACCATGGATACCAACAAACCAGAAGAAGGCAAAGGCACCAAAGATAATGGTAATACCAAGATAGCCATCAGCTGCAGAGAATAATGGTGCAAAGAATTTACCGATTGATTCTGCCACACTAGAACCAACAAAATGACGAGCTAGTAAATCAAGAGCATAAAGAGAAACAACTGAGAGAGTGAATGGGATCACATCTTTAAAGACTTGTGAGATATTTGGTGGAACTTCGTCAGGCATACGAATAGTGACGTTGTTCTTAACACAAACCTTATAGATGGCTACAGTAACAAAGGCAGCAAGGAAGGCTGAAAGCAAACCTTTTGTCCCCAAGAATCCAGTAGCTAGACCATTTTCGATAGGGTCAGCTGCCAACATCAACAAACCAACAATTGCTGCCAACAGTGTTGACATGTAGTTGATTTGATTTGTTTTCTCCATGCTACGGTTTACTGAGTCGGTCAATGACTTAGCTGTTGTACCAGCTACCAACAAAGCCAAGATACCCATTGAATAGCTGTAAGGTTTCATCAGAAAAGCTACAACTTCATCAGACCATTTAAATCCCCATGAGTTTGGTACAAAGGCAATCAAGATAAAGATACTTGAGAAGAGAATAACAGGCATACCAGCAATGAAACCATCACGAATAGCACGAAGGTAGATATTACGCGACAGTTTCTCAAAGAAAGGCTTTCCTTTCTCGATAAATGCAATGAGTTTGTTCATTATTTAACTCCTCTCTTGTAGAGTTCGATTAAATGGTGCATCAAATCTTTTAACAAGATGGTTGTCATCAAGTGGTCTTGACCGTGCATCATGGTCACACTATATGCTAAGTCCTCACCAGAAGCTTCCTTAGTCAATAGACTTGTTTGGGCATGATGGGCTTCTGCGATACAGCTACCAGCTTCCTCAACTAGGCTATCGGCTTTCGCAAAATCGCCAGCTTCAGCAGCTTTCAAGGCTTCCAATAGTTTTGAACGAGCATCGCCAGCATAGGCTACGATTTCAAAACCTAACAATGTTACTTCTTCTCTATTCATGATAGAATTCTCCTTATATAGTTTTTAAATAAATTTTTTTATGACAATAAACGTTGGATATGTAGAACTAGATAAACTCGTTCACTTTTTATACAAATCAAGACCCGTATGTTGCGTAATCACATCATAGATCTTGGAACCAATTTCGAACGCTTTTGGATAGGATTGTTTAATATGATCTTCCATATCCAGAAGTGATTGGTTATCATCTCTAGATCTGTCTAAATAATCCAAGAAATAATTCAAATGAATCATAAAACGATCATAGAAATGATTATTCTCTTTGGTTCGTTGAATTGCATAACCCTTTAGCACTTCTTCAACATTCCTGAGAATTTCTTTTCCTCTTATCAATCGACTCCACAAGTTCCACTTCATTTTCACCTTCGGCATTAATGAAATGATAAGCAATCCGAATAATTTCATCCTCAGGAAAATGATCTGCTAACTTCTGACGGTAAATTTCAAAAGCTTCATTTGCGATTTGAAAAGCGACAGGATACTTAGTGGAAATATCTGGCAGATTACTATCCTTGTACCTTCCTTGTGCTAGAGCTTGGTAAGAACAGTAAATATGATCTGTCAAGGTTACGTAGAGATACTCTTGAATCGGATAATGATATTTCTTTGATAGCTTATCAATGATTTCATAAGTCACTGTGATAAAATCAAGCGGAACATCTTTGAGGAGAGCCATAAAGTTTTCTCTGGACTCTTCGGTCTTCATCCGAAAGATTTTCTCAACCTGATGTTCAGCAATCAAATCCCCTTCTTCTTTCCAAATGTAATCCCCTTACCAATCACAATCACTTCTTCTCCTTTATCATTTCTGACAAGCGAGACATTGTGATTCATTGGATTTAGAATTCGATACATGTCAACCTCCTTTTATATCTTAAAGGTATATGAGTACAAAAAATGACCACAAATGAACTAGAAAATCATCCGATTTCTAATTCACCTGTGATCATGCCTAATATTACTTAGTAACACTCACCTTGTATTAACTTGTGATTTAAGTATAGCACAAGTAAGTTATTTTGTAAACCCTTACGAAGAACTTTTTTATTTTTTTGAGTATTCTTTTATCAAAAAATAAAATCATAAACAAAATTAAGAAAACAAGTGTTTATAATTCAGAAAATTTCATCTCAATTCAAAAACAAGTGTACTAATAACTCTATATTTTTTTGAACGCTCCAAACCAAAATCCATTATTCCTAATAAATAACTCATCACCAAAAGCTCTAGTATGTTTTGAACCGATTTCTAATTTTACAAGACGCATAGGAGCCAATAATTCAATTAACTCACTTTCTGTATAAACTCTTTCTAACATTGAATCTAGTTTTCTACGTATATAACCTTTTTCTAGTAAAGAATTATCAGGAATTGCATCTCGGAAAATTCCATCTTTCCGTGGACAATAAAAATAATACATTCCTCCTGCTTTCAACACCCTTTTCACCTCTGAAAAATAGTTTTGTCTATCTTTTTCATCAACTATAAATGTAATCGCAGACATTATATCAAATATAGAATCGAAATGGTTGTCAGGAAAATCTAAACCTTTACCTACATCTGTCTGTGTTATATGACAATTAAATTGTGGAAATGACTTAGTCAATAATTGTTTTGCACTATCAGCGGCCTCCTTTGTTAAATCTACACCACAATAAGTATCAGCATAATGATTTTCAATTAAATAGTAAAGATTCCTTCCAAAACCACAACCAACTTCTAATACCCTGCACTCATCGTTTTGAGTAACGATTTGATTTCTCAAAGAAAAAATCTTTTGAACTGCATCATTAGGAACTAAGCGTGTCTCTGTTTTTGATGATTGGGCATGTAATTCTTCCCATTTCTTGTGATTATCTTCATTTAAAACAAATGTATCCATTGAACTCTCCATATCTCATTATCGTTTCTACATGATGAAATCCAGCACTCTTTAACATTTCTTTATTTTCAGCATGAGTGTGGTTAATCATAACTCCCTCCAAGCTCAATTGCTTAGATAGAATTTCTTCTGGACTAAATCCATGTTCTTGCTTGAATTTAATATAATTGGAAACTATCAACTTATTTACCTTCGGATCTGTCATGATTTCTTTCTCAAATAGAATAAACGCTCCACCTTCAACTAAAGATTCATATATTTTTGATAAATCTTTATTCTCTTGTCTGGAAGAATAAACTGAAGGAAATAATAGCTAATAATTAAATCGCCGGGTTCTAACCTGGCTTCCTCCACGGAGCTTGTTATGAATTCAAGCTCAGGAAATTTCGATTGTGCTACCTGATTCATTTCTGGAATCTCTTCTATCCCGATAAAACGAACTTCTTTTTTAGACTTGTGACGCTGGTATAATTTACCAATCAGATTACCCGTTGCAGAGCCTAGCTCATAACATAAGGAATGGTCACGAATAAAAAAATCGCTTAGATGACAAACAAGGTCATGTCCTTCATCATATAAAGGAATGGATTGTCTAACATGCTCATCAAAATGTTGAGCTACACCATTACCAAAACTCCATTGTGTTCCATTTTGAATAACAATATCATTTCCAACTTCCATAGACTACTCCTCTTCTCCCTTGACTTTCCAGTTTACTAATACCAATGCTAACACAACCATCGAACCCCCAAGAACCAAATTTAATGTAAACGGCTCATGTAAGCCCATAATAGAAAAGATAGTTGAAAATACTGGAACTAAAAACAAGAAACTGCTAGCTACTGTTGCTCCCCTTTGTCCTAGACTATAAAACCACAGTCCAAACGAACCAACAGACGCAGGAATAATTAACCATATAAACCAAACCCAGCCCCAAAATCCTAAATTTAGAAAGTTATAACTTTCATGCACAGGTATTGAGAATAAGTAAAGGAATACCCCACCTAATAACAATTGCCAAGCTGTAAATATCCATGGACCGTTATCAAAAGGAATTTTCTTGGTGACAACTGTATTGATTGACCAACAAAATGAACCAAGTAAAGCAAACAAAGCACCTAAACTAAACGCAGATACATCTAGTCCAATACAAGTAACAACTCCAGCCGCACCTAATATTAAGGCACTTATCTTCTGAATAGTCAATGTATCTTTTAACAAAAAATGTGCTAAGAAAGCTAACCAAAGAGGATTCGTAAATAAGATAATGGAAGACATCGATGATGACACATCATGAGCTAGGGCAAGATTAAGAAATCCCATGGTTCCAGCTGTCTGTAAGAGCCCGATAGTCACAACCAATATAAACCCCTTTATCTTGCTACCTTGACTTTTAGGGATGATAGTCCCTCCCTTGCCAAATAAAAACGATAATACCAACATCACTAACCCAGCAATAATAAATCGAACACCCCCAAGTAATAATGGAGGAGTCTTTTCAACTACTATGAGATATTTCCCAGTTGGAAAAGACGACCCCATAAAAAGTGTGGTAAGTAATATAGAAATCAAAAAAATAAAATTTGAACCTCGTTTCATTTATTTTCCCCTTCTTTCAAAAAGATATTGATGATATTTTTTTGTCTTTTATTCTACTCTTTTTAAAAATGAATGTCAAGAGATTTATCAAAAAAATTCCAAGATTATTTTTTTAAACTCCTATGTATTGAGAAAAAAACAAAAAAAGGCTATACTGGTAATTGTGGATAATGATTATCTTTTTATATGGAGGTACAAACATGCGATTGTCATCAGGTTGGGAACAGTCAGTCTATGTCTTACTCATGTTAAATCAGCTCCCTGAAGGAAAGTATATCAATACAATTTCCTTAAGTGAACGGCTAGAAGTTTCAGATTCTTATTTGAAAAAAATTATAAAACTATTAGACAACGAGGGATTGGTTAAATCCGTTAGAGGGAAAAAAATGGAGGCATTGCTCTTTTCTAAACCTCTCAGTCAAATCACCTTTTTACGATGTATTTGTAGCTATAGAAGGAAAAAATCGAATCTTTGAAAGTCAGAATCTTCTAAAAAAATTCTTAGGCAACGAGGAAAGTAAAAAAGCTAAAAGATGCGTCGTAACCAGCTCTCTTGATATTATTGAAAACACTTTAGTTGCAACCCTGACTTCTATTACACTCAGCCAGGTAGCCCATCAATCTGAGATTAACTATGATTTAACCGATATCAGAAATTGGGTCAATAAATGCCAAAACTAGCTGAAGAAAAAATTCTTCAACTAGTTTTTTTATAAATCCTTGACAAATAATTTTACAAGGACTATACTATATTTGAAGATATAATATATCTTCTATATCGTCAACAATGGTATTTCATTGCATGCTTTTGGATAGCTAAAGAAAGAAGGTTCTTATGAAAGTTATTTTAGCTACTGACCAAGATGGTTTCCAACTGAAAGAAACCGTCAAACACTATCTGCTTCATTCTGGTTATGAAGTAATTGACCTCAACTCTACACAAGGTTCTGCGGATTTCGTTGATTCTACTATCAATGCTATTACAGAGTTTAGAAAATATAAGCAAGCTCGTGCTATTCTTTTTGACAAGTTTGGACATTCTTTTATGCCTGCTAATAAGTTTAAAGGTATTATCTGCGCCGCTGTTTACGATGAACACTCTGCCATGATGACTATTCGACACAATTCTACTCCAATCATTACAATTGGTTCTGGAATTACAGGTGATATTTTAGCAGTTGAAATAGTCAAAGCCTTTCTTGAGCACAACTATGATTCTGGTCGTCACCAAGTTCGCATTGATATGCTGAACAAGCTCTGCTAGGAGGTATTCCCATGAAAATTGCTCTCGGTTGTGATCACATTGTAACAGATGTGAAGATGAAGATTTCAAAACACCTAAAAGAACAAGGCCATGAAATCATTGATGTTGGTACTTATGATTTCGTCCGTACTCACTATCCTATTTATGGTCGCTTAATTGCAGAGGAGGTCGTCAATGGACGGGCTGACTTTGGAGTTGCCCTTTGCGGTACAGGTGTTGGAATTGCTGTATCTGCTGATAAAGTTCCTGGAACTCGAGTTGTACTTGTCGGAGATGTTGCGACTGCTCGTTCCGCTCGTGAAAATCTCAATGCTAATATTGTTGCTTTCGGTGGTGCAATCCTAGGTATCAATTTCATTAACAACATCGTAGATGAATTTATCAATACCAAGTACAAACCAAATCCTGAAAAAGAGGAATTGATTGCGAAAATTGATAAACTATCTGAAGTGAGCCCAGATGTAGCTGCCAATGATCATATCTTCGATGAAGAGAATGCCAAGTGGGATCGTGGGGAATATCACGATTAACTTGTATTCCAACTTCTATATTTTTTCTAACCTTGAGAATAGCTAACTCAAGGTTATTTTGACATCAAAAAAAGTCTAGAGATATTTCTATCCCTAGACTGAAGTTTTTTTCGCAATTTGAGTGCTACACGCGTTCTTTCCATGAAGTCGCTGTTGTTTGAAGAACTTTGTTGAGTTCGTCAATGTTTTCAAATCCAGTTGTGCGAAGCCATTCGCGAGCTGCTGCTTCACCATCTTTGATGTATGCTTCAACTGATCCAGCCCATGTTGCACGGCCACAAAGAACTCCGTTAAAGTTTGCACCTGATTCATGAGCAAATACAAGAGTATCTTGGAAGAGTTTAGCTGATACACCAGCACTCAAGTAGATGTATGGCAAGTTAGTTGCTTCATCTTGAGCTTTGAAAAAGGCTGCTGCTTCTTCACGTGTATAAACTACTTCACCTTCAGCGAAGCCTTCAACATATTTAATGTTAACAGGAACTTCTACTTTCAAGACATCAATGTTAAAGCGTGGGTCTGAGAAGACTTTCATAGCACCGATAACTTTGTGTGGTTTTACTTTAGCGTATTCTACAGAACCTGCGTCAGCAATTTTTTCATCGTAAGCAAGAATTTCAAGGAAGAATGGGATATCTTCAGCCACACATTCAGAACCGATACGTTCGATGTAAGCTTGTTTTTCTTGGTTGAGTTCGTCTGAGCTATCTACATCATAGTAAAGCAAGAATTTAACTGCATCTGCACCTTCTTCTTTAATACGTTTTTGCAGACCAAACATCCAAGCAGTCTGGCAAGCGTTTTGTGCTTGTTGTGTCATAACCTGTTTTTTCATAAGCAAGGAGAAGACCAGCTTTTTCATCAAGAGCTTTAGTTGCTGGAAGTCCATACTCAGGATCAAGAAGCATTGATGAAGCGTATTTAGTCAATTCATCTGCCACCAAGACTTTCAGTTCTTCCATTTGAGCTACAGTTGGTTCTTCTGTTTGGTGTTGAGCCATGAGGCGTTTCAAAGCACCACGTTGGTCAAATGCAAGAGCTGAGATGATACCATTTTTCATCAGAAAGTTTTTTTCTAAGCGTACACGTTTTTTTGTTCTGTTAAAAGCCATTTTTATACCTCTTTTACTATTAATTGATCATATAGAGCTTGATAGTTAGCCATGTTGACATGACCAGTCATTTTTTCTTGAGCATTAAGCATTCCAAGGACATTTGCCTTGATTAAAAGTTCTGCATCCGATTCTTTGTTAAGAAGTCCTGAAGAAATTCCTGCCACAGTAGAGTCTCCAGATCCAACAGGGTTGACTACCTGAATTCTAGGAATATCGACCTTGTAGAAAATGTCCCCATGTTTGGCAAAGGCACCATTGGCACCAAGTGAAACGATAATCCATTCAATACCTGCAAACAAAGGTTCCTGAAGGACTTCTTTTAATTCATCCAAATCCTCAGAAACTTCTCTTCCAAGAAGCTGAGACAATTCCTCATTATTTGGTTTGATGACTGTTGGTTTATGTGGTGATTCAAGAACCGCCTGAAGTGCTACACCAGAGCAGTCCAAGACAACAGGCTTGCCAGCTTGATTAGCAAGTTTTACCAAGCTAGCATAGTAATCAACTGGAAGGCCAGCTGGCAGACTACCTGAGATAGCTACTACTTCAACTGAGTCCAAGAGTTTTTTTGAAATGTTCCAAAAAGTCTTGACCTTCCTGTTCCAATACTACAGGACCTTTTTCAAGAACTTCTGTTTGGTTGTCTCCATGGAGAATAGCGATACAGTTACGAGTTTCTCCATGAATTGAGAAGAAATCTTTTTTTACTTGATCATCGATATGTTCAACCAAAAACTCACCAAGTTTGCCACCCACTAAACCAGTAGCAAGAACAGGATCTCCAAATTCTGAAAGTACTCGGGTAACATTGAGTCCCTTACCACCAGCCGTTTTGGTTACATCCACCACACGATTGACAGTATCAATCTTCAACTCATCCAAGGGATAGGAAATATCAATGGATGGGTTCATTGTGACTGTTAAAATCATAGGTCACCTCTTAGTCGTGGTATTCTCCGCGATCCCATTTTTCAAGGAATTCAGTGAAGAAGTTTGCTTCTGTTTGTTGAGCATTGTGACTTTCAACATGTTCAATTTTCGCAATCAATTTTTTATTTTCTTCAGATGGTTTGTATTCAGCATGGATGAAAGCCTCGATGATGTCACACATGAGCAATTCACCAGTAATCTTACCACCAAAACCGATAACGTTAGCGTTCAATTGTTCTTTAGCATAAAGGGCTGTTGTCATATCACGAACCAAGGCAGAACGAACACCTGGGACTTTATTTACAGCGTTGTTTATACCAACACCAGTACCACAGATACATACTCCAAGATCAGCTTGACCGCTAGTTACAGCTTCCCCTACTTTTTTACCAAAGATTGGGTAGTGAGTACGTGTATGGTCATATGTACCAAAGTCAATAACTTCATATCCTTTTGATTTCAAAAATTCTGAAACCGCCATTTTTTCATCTGTTACGATGTGGTCACATCCAATTGCAATTCTCATTTTTAACTTACCTTTCTTACTGTAATCTAATTAGCACATTTTGTTCAACATATCGACACGAATTTGGTGACGTCCACCATCGTATTTACCGTTAACAAAGCCTTTAGCAATGTTTTTAGCCAATTCATCACCAACAAGTTGTGCACCCATAGTGATCATACGTGAGTTGTTGTGCCCACGAGTCATATAAGCTGAACGTTCGTCAGATACTTCTGCAGCAACCATTCCTTTGATTTTAGTTGCAACCATGAATGGACCAGCTCCATAAGCATCAATCACGATACCAAGGTTTTGTTCTTCTTTATTTACTTCTGTAGCAACAGCAAGAGTCACATCAACAAAGTCTTGACCTTCAGCTGTAACATCCACAACGTGGAAGTTTTCTTTTTCCAAGAAGTCTTTCACAACTTCTTTCAATCTCAAACCTGCAGCATCTGCACCGATAACAATAGACATATTGTATACTCCTTTTTATTTTTCTAGGCTAGTAAAACCTTTTATAGTTAGCAGTTTACCTACAAAAGCTTTCTAGCAGTTTATTGACAATTTAGATTGAATGAGATGAATGACACCTTATTCAAGTTTAGGAAACCAGTTTCCTAGAAATAATCCTTCTCCACGAAAGAGAATATAACAAGCGATTATTTGTTTGTTACAAACATCATTTGTTGCTTACAAACATAATATACTCCTATTTCCTGAAAAAGTCAACAGTTAATGTTTGTTTTTGTGTTTTTTAACTAAAAAATTTCGATGTCAAAACCAATTTGATCCACTTGACCAGGTTCTAGCAGACGAACATTCTTCTTATCTTCTAGATGATCTCCTTCTTCAAGGGATGTTGACAAGCCAGACCATGGTTCAAAAGCAATGAAAGGTCCCTTATTCAAAGTTGACCAGATAATGAGATTTGAGAATTCTGCAAAGTGCACTTTCAATCCCTTATCATGTTTACGAGAACGAAGGGCAATTGTTCTAGATTGCAATTCATCTAAGGTGACTGCATCCGTGCTGAAAAGATCATAATTAAGATCTAATTCTTTTTGACCCTCTAGCCATGGACTTCTATCTTGAAAATCAAGCATCCCCGTTTCTGGGAAAGGACGTGGAACAGAGCAAGTCTCTTCTTTCTCAAACTCTAAATAGTAATCTTCATAGACTTCATCATCCAGTAGAGGACAATTAAATCCTGGATGTCCACCAATAAAGTAAGGCAGGACCTTGCTAGTTTCTTTATTAAATATTTTGTATTGAGTTCGTACTGTCTTGCCAGTAAGGATATAAGTGATTTCTAGGCGGAAATGATAAGGATAGTTTTGATAGCTATTCTCATCATCTTCAATTGCAAAAGTTACACTCTTGTCTGTCTGTTCAACTAATTCAAATTCTTTCTTACGAACCAAACCATGACGAGGAATGTTTCCTTTTCTTTCTTGTCCCTTCTCATCTATATAGAGGGCTGTATCCTCTCTCAAAGAACCACAAATGGGGAAGAGAACAGGAGCTTGTCCACTCCAATAAGTGGCATCCCCTTGCCACAAATACTCCAGTCCCTCAGCATCTTTTATAGAAGAAAGAGCCCCACCAAAACTGTTAAATTGAACTCTTAATTGTTCTGATTTTAATTCAATTACCATTATTTTCTCCGATTTCTTGATAGTTTATAAAAAACTAGGCTGTCACTCCTATCAGGAAAATAACAACCTAGCTTTAACAATTTACATTTTATAGGAGCGCATTATTTTGCTTTTGCTGCGTACTCTTCGTTACGTTTGATCATTTGTTTTCTGTACCAAGCAAAGATACCGATATAGAATACAAGGAAGACTACAGCACCAAGGATTGCTTTGATATCACCAGTTGTAGTGTTACCAATTGTCCAACCAAGAAGTTTTTCGATTGGTCCTTCAAGAGTTGAGTGAGTAATCAATTGAGTTTGGCTCACACCTGCTGGGAAGGCACCTACACCTTTAGCAAGCTCTGTTGCAAATGGCGCAATAAGTGTACCTGAAAGAAGGAAGAGTGGCAACAAGAGTGTTCCGAAGATAATCATACGGAGCAATTTACCACGTGTTACAACCAAGAGAGCTGGAGTAACACCCATAGCGATGATACCTGCAAGTGGCAAGATACCATTTCCGACTTTTGAAAGAAGCACTGCTTCAATCAACATGATTGGTGCAAGTACGTTGGCACAAGCCCAGATTTCAGCACGACCAGCGATGAATGGCCAGTCAAGACCGATGTTGAATTTACGTCCTTGAAGACGTTTAGTAGCAACGTTTGTAATACCTTGTGATAGTGGTTCTACGGCTGCGATGAACCATGAACCGATAAGTGAGAAGAGTTCCAAAGATACACCGGCAGTCAAACCAAGAGACAACCATCCTTTGATAACAAGACGCCATTTATCTGCATCTTCAACACCTGCAATTGGATGTGGAGTTCCCATAATACCGATAACGATACCAAGGATGAAACCGATAAAGAATTTAGATCCCCAGAAACCGATTTTCTTGTTCAATTTAGCAGCGTCAAAGTCATATTTATCAAGTCCTGGGAAGAATTTTTTTCACAAAAATTTTATCCAAAACCATGATAACTGGGTTCATCATGTAGTTCATGTGAGTTGATGTCATTGGTGATGAACTTGGAGCGTTAAGAAGGTCATCAAATGTAGGTTTCATCAAGTCAGAGTTGATAATTTTCAACACACCAACAAGTACGATAGCTGCTGTAGCAATCAAGAGTGAAACCCCTTGGCTCACACCATTATTGTCAGCATACCATTTAATCAAAAGACCTGTAATAGACAAGTGCCAGATATCAAAGATATCAACGTCAAGTGTATCAGTTTTTCTTCATAGCAAGCATCACTACGTTGACAATCAACATGATGAGCAAGAAGTAAAGTGTCCAAGCAGATCCCCAAGTGATTGTGGCAAGTGGTGCCCAACCAACGTCAGTGATACTCAATTGGATACCTGTGTTTTCAACGAATTTTGCAAGTGATGCTGAGAAAGCACCATTTAGCATACCGATGATAGCTCCGATACCAGTAAGAGCGATGGCAAGTTTGATACCACCTTCAAGCGCTTTGGAGAATTTCACTCCAAAAAGTAAAGCCAATACTGTCAAAATGATTAACATGATGACAGGTCCACCCATATCTAAGATGGGCTTGAAAAACTTGCCGATTAGGTCAAAGATTGCATCCATAACAGTTCCTCCCTTTTTATGTTATATGAATGTTAACTAAATAAAGTATTTATTAGCTTAATCCGTGTTCTTTAATAGCTGCTTCAATATTGTCAAATACTGGAGCACTCATAGCTGGGATACGGAATAAGATTGGTCCAGCTTCGATAACTGGGATACCTGGGTCAAAACCAAGATCTGTTGCAGCAATTGGTGTAAAGATGTCATAACCTTTGATAAGGTCTTCATTAACGTCTTTAACCATTACTGCATCACAGTGAACATCAAAACCACGGTTTGAAAGCTCTTCTTCAAGAGCACTTTTAATTTGGTGGCTTGAGTTAACACCTGCACCGCAGGCAGCAAGAATTTTAATCATATGGATTTCCTCCGATTTAATATTTTTAATAGACAAGATTATGCAGTTGCTTCAGCTATATAAGCATAGATAGCTTCTGGTTCAGAAATTTTAGCCAAATCTTCCAAATGGCCATTTCCTGTAAAGAAGTCCATCAACTGAGCAAGAATGTTCGTTTGACTTGAGCTTGAGTTATTAATGATAAAGAAGAGCAAGGATACTTCTACTTCCTTATCTGGCGCAATCATATTATGGAAAGTCACCGGTTTCTCTAATCGAACGACTACAACTTTTTCGGCAAGATTATGAATCGTATCTGTATGAGGAATAGCCACATTCGGCAAATCCTTACCCAAAAATTCCATATCTAAGCCAGTTGGAAATGACTTTTCACGCGTGATCAAGGCTTCACGATAAGTTGGAGTTACGATTTCTCGTTCTTCCAATAAAGTTGCAACCTGATCAAAGAGATGTTCTTGATTATTCGCTTCTAAGCAAAACACAAGGTTTTTGTCAAAGAAATGATCTAATCCCATAAGGTTTTCCCTTCTTTCCATTAACTTTATGCTATAAGTATAACACTATATGAAATCGTTGTCAATAATTTTCTGTTCTTTTTTGTCTCTTTTTTTATATTTTTGTTGTTTTTATAGTTCGACTTATTTAAACAAACACACAAACAAACACACTAAACATTTTTTATTTTGGAATCCAAAAAAGCAGACCATTTAAGCCTGCTTTACTATTGATTCTGATATAATTTTTGCTATTAACAAGAAA
>BNJS01003181.1_pt1 | contig 58793 bp, 59 predicted proteins | sample 8540461 | NCBI WGS metagenome assembly BNJS01 (sample SAMD00202454, study PRJDB9452) | human saliva metagenome | isolation source: human saliva | place: Japan
TGGTCAATCCGCAATTATTGAATCGCACGGAGGGGGCAGTGGTGCAAACTCCAGTGGTGCAAGAGGTGATTATCGAAGGTGGTGGAGTGTTGGAACTTACCCCACAAGGTGCAGGTTTCCTCCGCTCTTCGGATTACAACTACATGCCTTCGCCCGATGACATCTTTGTCAATCAGAATCAGGTGCGTAACTATGCACTGAAGATGGGTGATGTGATCGAAGGTAAGGTGAAAGTGCCCAGAGAAGGCGAAAAGTATTTCGCGCTCACTAGTATTGAACGCATCAATGGGTTGCCACCGCATCAAGTGCGCGACCGCATAGCCTTTGAACATCTCACTCCGCTTTTCCCTGATGAGCAATTTAAGCTCTCTACTCAGCCCAATGCGCCATTAGCCTGCCGCACTGTCGATTTATTCTCTCCCATCGGTAAGGGACAACGCGCCCTCATCGTGGCACAGCCCAAGACGGGTAAGACTATCTTGATGAAGCAAATTGCCAATGCCATTGCTGCCAATTATCCAGACACTTATCTCATGATGTTGCTCATCGATGAGCGTCCTGAAGAAGTGACCGATATGGCACGCACCGTAAATGCAGAGGTGATTGCTTCTACTTTCGACGAACCAGCTACACACCATGTGCGCATAGCCCAAATGGTGCTTGAAAAAGCCAAACGCATGGTAGAGTGTGGTCACGACGTCGTGATTTTCCTCGATTCTATCACGCGTCTAGCGCGCGCCTTCAATACTGTTGCACCCACTTCTGGTAAAATCCTCACGGGTGGTGTTGATGCCAATGCGCTTCAAAAGCCTAAACGCTTCTTTGGTGCTGCGCGTAATATCGAAAATGGTGGCTCGCTCACCATCATTGCAACGGCATTGACCGACACCGGTTCTAAGATGGATGAGGTGATTTTTGAAGAATTCAAGGGAACGGGTAACATGGAATTGCAGCTGGATCGCACACTTGCCAACAAGCGCATCTTCCCAGCTGTCAATCTCATCCAAAGTTCTACCCGCCGCGACGACTTGTTGCTCGACGAGGGTACGCTCAATCGCATGTATATCATCCGTAAGTTTATTGGCGATATGAGCAGTGTTGAGGCGATGGACTTCGTGAAGAAGCGTCTGGAAGACTCTCGTTCCAACGAAGAGTTCTTGATGAAAATGAACAAATAATTCGTGTCGTAAGGAGAGTTTTATCGCTAAAACGACAATAAACAACATGATGACAACGCTTTTTTGGCGTTGTCATCTCATTTTTGCAAGGAAAAACTTAGTCGTTTCATAAAAAAGACGTAACTTTGCACTCGATATGTCTAGTAAAGACGCATACATAGTCCCACTGCGCAGCGTCCAGCGTGAAGCTGTCGCACGTACGCTTCACCTCGACAATGAGTATTTTGCTGATTTAGACCAGTGTGAAATCCTCGGCGGCGATGTGGAAGTTGAAATGCGCGTACGTTTTGGTGCTGGAGATACCTATCTCTTTACCTATAAAGGTGAAGGCACGGTAGTTGTGGCATGCGATCGTTGTCTTGATCCGACCACACTTCCCATCGTTTTTGAAGAAGAACTCCGTGTGGGCTATGATGATGACAACCCAGATGCAGATTTGATTGTCATTCCCTTCTCGCAGACTCACTACGACACAGCATGGGATATCTATGAATCTATTGCCCTAAACTTGCCGCTCCAACGAGTGCATCCCGAAGGAATGTGCAATGCTGATATGATGAGTCGCTTCTCCGCTGAGGAGGATTCCGCAGACAATAGTACAGAAATCTCATTTTGAAATCATAGCATAAGACAAGGACGGCAAACTCCGTAGCCTAATTCGGAGAAGTTGGCAACCTCGTCGTTTGACTTTGCAGCGTTGCATTATTTTATTGGTTTCTCACTTTTCGATATCCATATATTCGAGAGGAATCATCTTGTAAATGGTGCGCAATACTCCAAGAATAATAATACAAAATACAATACAACAATGGCACATCCTAAAAGAAGACAATCGAAGACTCGTACCCTCAAGCGTCGCACCCATGATGGAGCTGTAGCTCCTACGCTCGCTAAGTGCAGCAACTGCGGTGCTTTCCATCTTTACCACACTGTTTGCCCCTCTTGTGGCTACTATCGTGGTAAGATTGCTATCGTAAAGGCTGAGGTAGCTGAGTAATCTACACGCACTTTGCGGTTTTCGGTGGCTCATCCAGTACACCGAAAACCGTTTTTTGTTTTTTCTAGGGGCAAAGTCCAACCCCTGCATCGTGCATCAATAGGAAGATTGACCAATGTCGCAACGCCGCTTGCAATTTACGGCGACTATTTTCATTAGCTCTCCCTCAGCACAACGACAAAGTTTGGACTAACAACTCTTATCTCTTTCCCTATAAATGGAAAAACTTAATGCCGTTATCACCGGTGTAGGTGGATACGTCCCCGAATACGTACTCAACAATGACGAACTTTCTCGCATGGTAGACACTAATGACGAGTGGATCATGACGAGAATTGGTATCAAAGAACGCCGCATTCTCAATGAAGAAGGCCTTGGCACCAGCTACATGGCGCGCAAAGCCGTGAAACAACTCCTTGAAAAGACCAATACAGACCCACAAGAAGTGGACTGTGTCATCTTGGCTACCACTACGCCCGACTATCCCTTCCCTAACACAGCGAGCGTAGTCGTAGGACGAGTTGGCATGAAAAATGCCTTCTGCGTTGACCTCCCAAGCTGCTTGCTGCGGTTTCCTCTTTGCTATGGACATGGCAGCATCAATGGTGCAAAGTGGTCGTTACAAAGGTTGTAGTTATTGGGGCTGACAAAATGTCCTCTATTGTAGACTATAGCGACCGTGCCACAAGTCCCATTTTCGGTGATGGAGCAGCAGCAGTGATGGTAGAACCCACCACTGAAGACCTCGGTTGGAAAGACAGCTACCTTCGTGCTGATGGTAAGGGACTTCCTTTCCTTTGCATGCGTGCAGGTGGTTCGGCTTGTCCTCCTTCTTATTTCACCATCGACCACAAGATGCACAAGTTGCACCAAGAAGGACGCACTGTATATCGTTTCGCAGTGACCAACATGAGCGATGCTTGCGCCACCATTGCAGAGCGCAACGGTCTTAATGGCGATAACATCACTTGGGTGCTTCCTCACCAAGCTAACGTGCGCATCATCGAAGCTGTAGCCAATCGTTTGGGGCTCTCTATGGACAAGGTGATGCTCAACATCCAACGCTATGGCAACACCTCAGCAGGAACATTGCCCCTAGCATTGTGGGACTACGAAAAGAAACTCAAAAAAGGCGACAACATCGTGCTCACCGCCTTCGGTGCTGGCTTCACCTGGGGTGCAGCCTACATGAAGTGGGGCTATGATGGTCAATAATCTCATAGACTTGGGATAAATCACTGCATTGTTGCACTTTGCTCTTCCAAAGTTGTAACTTTTTAATAAGCGACTTTCGGTCTTGCACTGGCACTGCCGAAAGTCGCTTCTTCTTTCTCTTCCCGCTCAATCTACTTTTTATTCATCACTTTCATCGCAACCACTTCTTCAACTTCCACTCTTTTTATCTCCTATGCACAAAGCCGGTTTCGTAAACATCGTGGGAAATCCCAATGTCGGAAAATCCACTCTTATGAATCTCCTCATGGGCGAGCGCATCTCTATTGCTACTTTCAAAGCTCAGACCACGCGCCATCGCATTATGGGAATCATCAATTCGGACGATGCACAAATCGTCTTTTCCGACACCCCTGGGGTGCTCAAGCCCAACTATAAATTGCAAGAGTCTATGCTGGCGTTTTCGGAAGGAGCTTTGCAAGATGCCGATATTTTGCTCTACGTCACCGATGTCGTGGAGAAACCCGACAAAAATGCAGATTTCATCACCAAGGTGCAGCGCATGAAAATTCCTGTTTTTGTGCTTATCAATAAGATTGATCTTTCTAACCAAGAAGGAGTGATGAAACTCATTGAGGCATGGCATGAAGTGTTGCCCACGGCAGAGATATTCCCCATTTCTGCCCAAGCCAAATTCAATGTTGATGCTGTGTTAGCACGCATCAAGGAATTGTTGCCCGATTCTCCTCCTTATTTCGATAAGGATCAGTGGACGGATAAGCCTGCGCGTTTCTTTGTCAATGAAATTATTCGAGAGAAAATTTTGCTCTATTACGACAAAGAGATTCCCTATTCTGTGGAGGTGGCAGTAGAAGAGTTCAAAGAGGCAGAGAAAAACATCCGCATCCGTGCGATTATCTATGTAGAGCGCGATAGCCAAAAAGGCATCATCATTGGACACAAGGGAGTCGCCTTGAAAAAAGTTTCCACTGAGGCGCGCAAAACACTCGAGAAGTTCTTCCAAAAGAGCATCTATCTCGAAGTTTATGTGAAGGTTGATAAGGACTGGCGCCAAAATGATCGTCGTCTAGAAGCCTTTGGTTATCGTCAAGACTAGGCAACATCGCCACCAGAATAGCTGTTGGTATGAAGCGAATAACGACTTAATATCCACGTAAAATGAGAACGCTTCTACATTTATCCATGGTTTGTGTTATATGCTAATCATAAGGATTGATCGAGAAAGCCTTTTAATACTAAGCTAACAACTCCCTGTACTCGTAAAAAGTACAGGGAGTTGTTGGCTTTTGGGGCACTAGGACTCGTTGCATAGCAAAAAGCGGCGTTGAACCCAAATTGGTCATTAGACCGTTATAGTGCAATTCGTTATAGAGAAGATAACTTCCTGCCATCTTCCATTTTCTTGTTGGCATCTTGTTTCTTGTTAGTTCTCGACGTAGTCCGCTACGCCTTCGAACTCACAACCAACCATCTGCTCAACAATCCAATGAAATCTGTTCAGTATCTAATGACCGATTTGGGTTGAAACATTGCAAAGCTGCTTTAGTGCGGGTGGTTAGTCCTTCATTACTGTGGTGGTTCTGTGAAATAGCGTGAGTAGAATAGGGTAGTAGAGTGGGATAGTGGGAGAATAGGTGTTGTATCTTGCCTTCATTCTCCCCCTCGAGTTCGGCAAAAACTGAGCGCTTCTCTGCTAGTGGTTCAGCGTCAGTTCGTAATTATCAGACGTTTACAGAGAGCGCTCAGTGAGGTTCTTTTTTTGCTCCATTTTTTTTCTGTTTTTTTTGTGGATTTGCTTTGTACGAAGGAAATAAATTCGTAGATTTGCAACACAAAGAAAGCAATTTAAGCCCAAAAGAATTGCTCTTTGAATGATATTTTAGCAATACAATCCCATTAGTTTAGTCTATACAACAATGGAAACTCAAGCACTTAGCGGTCTTAATCCCGCCGATTTTCAAAAGGAAATTGATGGAAAGAAGACAGATCTTTTCTTCTTACGCAACATTCAAGGTAATGAAGTGGCGATTACCAACTATGGTGGTACCATTGTCGCTATCATGGTACCTGATCGCAATGGCAAGCATACCAATGTGATTCAAGCACACGATAACATCGATGCATGCATCAATTCGCCAGAACCCTTCCTTTCTACCCTTGTTGGTCGCTACGGCAATCGTATCGCTCGCGGACGTTTTCAACTAAATGGCAAAGAATACCATCTTGCTGTAAATAATGGTCCTAATCATCTTCATGGAGGTCCTACAGGTTTCCATGCGCGAGTGTGGGACGCAGAACAAATTGGTGCGCACACTTTAGTGCTACGCTATGTTTCTGCTTATTATGAAGAAGGTTTTCCTGGTGAACTTTCCATGACCGTGCGTTACACTTGGACGGATGACAATGAACTCGTGATTGATTATAGCGGCACTACCAACAAGAAGACGGTGGTGAACATGACGAGTCACGGATTCTTCTCGCTCCAAGGTTTGGGAAATCCTACTCCCACAGCGATGGATACTATCTGCGAAATCAATGCAGACTTCTTCGTTCCTATCGATGAAACTTGCATCCCCACAGGAGAAATTAAGAAAGTGGAAGGTACTGCTTTCGATTTCCGCACTCCACACGTGGTGGGCGAACGCATCGATGATCCCAACTGCGAGCAAATCAAGAATGGCGCGGGCTACGATCACTGCTATGTATTGAACAAAAAAGAAGTGGGCGAACTTTCGTTTGCCGCTAAAATCAAAGAACCTGTGAGTGGTCGCACGATGGAAGTTTACACCACAGAGCCAGGTTTGCAATTCTATTCAGACAACTGGGCAAATGGTTTCCCTGGCTATAAGGGTGCCACTTTGGGTCGTCGCTCAGCACTTTGCTTTGAAGCACAACACTTCCCCGACAGTCCCAATAAACCTCATTTCCCAAGCGTGGTGTTGAATCCTGGTGAGGTTTATACGCAAAAGACGGTCTATAAATTTGGCGTAGAATCTTAATGAAAACTTCAGCTCGCGCTGAGACATTACTCAGCGCGAGCCTTTTCTGTTGAAATATATCAAATAAAAATCTAATCAAATACATTCAATGGCTCAAAAAACCAAACAATGGGGCGCGATTATTGTGATGATCGCTCTCTTCGCTATGATTGCCTTTGTGACCAACTTGTGCACGCCCATGGCAACAATCATTAAAAACCAAGGACCTATCTCCAATGTGTTAGCGCAGATTGGTAACTATGGTAACTTTGTTGCTTACCTCGTAATGGGTATTCCTGCAGGTTTGCTGATTTCTAAGTATGGTTACAAGAAAACTGCCCTTGGTGGTCTCGTAGTCGGTATGGTGGGTATCGCAATTCAATGGTTTAGCGGTCAGCTCGACGCCCAAGAAAATCTCGGTTTGGTGTTTGCTGTATATCTCGCGGGTGCTTTCATCGCAGGTCTCTGCATGGCTATCCTCAACAGCGTGGTAAACCCCATGCTCAATGTCCTTGGTGGTGGTGGTAACTCTGGTAACCAACTTATCCAACTTGGTGGTGTGTTCAACTCTTCTGCTGCTGTGGCTTGCTACATCCTCATGGGTGCCCTTATTGCAGATGTAAGTAAGGCTCGCATCTCTGATGCTTCTCCTGCTTTGCTCATTGCTTTCGCCATCTTCGCTATCGCATTCGTTGTGATTCTTTTCACCAAGATTGAAGAGCCCGTCAAAGAGGAAAAAGAATCTAGCGCGCTCACTACAGGTCAACTTATTGCTGGTGCCCTTGGTTTCCGTCACTTTGCCCTTGGTGCTTTGGCTATTTTCCTTTACATGGGTATCGAAGTAGGTGTGCCTAACTTCGTACAACAAGACTTAGTAGCTCAAGGTATCCCCGTATCTACTGTTGGTTTGCTTGTTGCTGTATACTGGTTTATGATGCTCATTGGTCGTTTTGTAGGTGCAAGTATCGGTAGCAAGGTAAGTAGTCGTGCTATGATAACTGCTGTTTCTACAGCAACTCTTGTACTCGTACTCTTCGGTATGTATGCTCCAAGCGATGTTTTGGTGAGCTTCCCCTGGTGTAAACTGGAGCACTCTAGAACTCATCTGGCAGCCTATTCCTCTCGGCACCTTCTCTCTCCTTCTCGTTGGTCTTTGCACCTCAGTGATGTGGGGAGCAATCTTCAACCTCGCAGTTGAAGGTCTCGGACGCTTCACCGCTATCGCTAGCGGTATCTTCATGACCATGGTGTTTGGTTGCGCTGTGATGATGGCTATCCAAGGTTATGTCGCAGACCTCTTTGGTTACAATGCTAGCTTCTGGGTGGTAGTCTTCTGCGCTGCTTACATCCTCTTCTACGCTCTCGTGGGTAGCCGTGTGAGCCGTCGCGACGAAGCTTAATTCTCTAGAAACTCTCATAGCCTAGTGGCAATGCCTCCCATTTAGGGAGCGCATTGTTCACAAGGTATTTCCTATAACCCCTCAAAACAATATTTTCCATGAAACTTACTATCGATGACGTTCGTAGCCGTTTTCAAAAACACTTCGACGGCACAACTGGTTCTGTATATGCTTCACCTGGTCGTATTAACTTGATTGGTGAACACACTGACTATAATAATGGTTTCGTATTCCCTGGTGCTGTGCAGCAAGGAATGATTGCTGAAATCAAGCCTAATGGCACTCGTACGGTTCGCGCTTACTCTATCGACTTGAAGGACTACACGGAGTTCTCTTTGGATGACGCTACTGGTCCATCTGCTAGCTGGGCACGCTACATCTTCGGTGTTTGCCGTGAAATGATGGAACTCGGTGTTCCCGTTGAAGGATTCAACACAGCTTTCGCTGGTGACGTACCCCTCGGTGCTGGTATGAGCTCTTCTGCTGCACTCGAATCTGTTTACGCTTTTGCACTCAATGATATTTGGGGTGGCAACAAGGTAGAGAAGATGGAACTCGCTCGCGTAGGTCAACGCACAGAACACAAGTATGTAGGTTGCAACTGCGGTATCATGGACCAATTTGCTTCCGTACATGGTAAGGCTGGTTCTTTGATGCGTTTGGACTGCCGTAGCGGTGAATTCGAATACTTCCCCTTCAATCCACAAGGTTACAAACTCGTGTTGGTGAACTCTCAAGTGAAACATGAACTCGTGGGTTCTCCTTACAACGATCGTCGTCGCAGTTGCGAACGCGTGGCTGAAGCCATCAATAAACTCCACCCCGAAGTGGAAAGTTTGCGTGACGCAAGCTACGAACAACTCGATGAGGTTCGTGGTCAAGTGAGCGAAGAAGATGCACTCCGTGCACACTATGTGATTGGTGAGCGCGAACGTGTGCTTACCGTTTGCGATGCACTCGAAAAGGGTGACTACGAAACTGTGGGTAAGATGATGTATGAAACTCACGAAGGTCTCTCTAAGGAGTATGATGTGTCTTGCGTAGAACTTGACTATCTCAACGACATTGCTCGTGAAGAAGGTGTGACTGGTTCACGCATCATGGGCGGTGGCTTCGGTGGTTGCACCATCAACCTCGTTGCTGACGAACTCTATGACAACTTCTGCAAAGTGGTGAAAGAAAAGTTTGCTGCCAAGTTTGGTAAAGAACCTATTGTCATCGATGTTGTGATCGGTGATGGTGCTCGCAAACTTTGCTAATCAAGCCCTTTCTTTGCACCAAAGGCTTTGCAAAAGCCCTATTTAATAAAAAGCACCGAGCGATTTCCTCGCTCGGTGCTTTTTTTTCTCATGAAAAATAGCGATATTTGCAGATACTATGTCTATTCTTGAAGTCCCTCTTATAGATTGGGCGATATTTAGTAGCACTATTCAGCTCATCGTCAAAGGATTACTCATTGGTATCATCGTGTCTGCACCTATGGGACCAGTGGGTGTGCTCTGTATCCAGCGCACCATGCATCGTGGACGCATCGTGGGCTTAGTCACTGGGGTAGGAGCTTCCCTCTCCGATCTCATTTATGCAGTCATCACTGGTGCTGGTATGACATTGGTGATGTCTTTTGTCGAACAGGAACAGAATATCTATTGGATGAAAATTGGTGGCAGTGCCATTCTTTTTGCCTTTGGTTTGCACACATTGTTGAGTAATCCTCTTAAAGCCATCCGCCGTTCGAAGCATAAACGTGGAAATTTGGTACACAATTTTGTGACTTCCTTTTTTCTCACGCTGTCTAATCCCCTCATCATTTTTCTTTTTATTGCGTTATTTGCGCAGCTCACTTTTACAGTCCCTCAAAATCCTTTTGGAGCCTTTTGGGGGTATATCTCTATTTTTTGTGGAGCCATGTTGTGGTGGGGAGGTTTGACCTACATCATCACACGCATGAAAAATTCCTTTGGTTATCGTGGTATGATTGTGCTCAATCGCACCATTGGTGTCATTGTCCTCACAGTGAGTGTTGTTTATGCCTTCCTCACGCTTTTCCATATTCAAGTAAGAATCCCCATTACCACATAGTTTGTTATGCTGATAGCTCAACGTCTTCAATATACCAACCGTTCGGAATATCTTCTCTATATGTGGCAGGTGGAAGATATTCTGCGTGCCCATCATTGTAGCATTGATGAACTTCGCACCAACTATTTAGCTCGTTTCGATGTTTCAGAAGACCAGCGTGCGGCTTGGATGAGTGGTATGAAAATCTTTGTACCATGATGCGAGAAGAAGGAGTGACCCAACATGGACACTTACAGATTAACAAGAATGTCATAGCAGGTTTGGCAGAAGTGCATGAGTTGCTCGTAGACAATGCAAAATACCCCTACTATCGTCAGATGTATTATAAAGTGTTGCCCTATATTGTAGAACTTCGAGCTAAACACTCTGCTGATAGTAAACAATCATCCCAGGGAGTAGTACAAGAACTGGAACTTTGCTTTGAATTACTTTATGGAGTGATGTTACTGAGATTGCAAAAGAAGGAGGTGAGTGAAGAGACTTTGGCAGCTGCTAAAGATGTCTCCACCTTTTTAGGTCAACTTTCCGATTATTGGAAAGCTCATCGCGAAGGAAAGTTGGACACAGTCCATTAAGGCAATGGTTAGATGCGTTGTTGAGTCACACACATCATACTTCTAGGCATTTATGACATATACAAGAAAAAATCATCGTAGCAAACAAGGCTTTACGCGCTATCATTTTTTAATAGTGTTTTGGGGCATTGTGACTGTACTCTTTGGAGTGAAAATGATTTTTCCTGAGTGGACATCGCTACAAATAGAGCGTTGGTCGCATCCTTCCTATAATCTATCAGCTCATTCTCAAGATTCTGTAACTCTACAGAGCCGTAAGGTTGACAGTCTGTTATTGGCACCTCGACACAATCCTATTTGGCTGACTCAAGATGGAAAGCCCGTGAAAAATCGTGTGACTTCTGTACCTACCTTCGACGATGCCTTCCCCGATTTGAATGATGTGCAACTGGCAACAGCTTCAAAGGTGGGTATTCAATCGTGTCAGAATCGGGAAGAAGCCACACGACATGGCAGTAAACTCGTATATATCGGGGATAGTCCATACTATATCGTCAAACCATTGGCGCATAGCATACCCTATTTGGTGCCGAGAGCAGCGACATTGTTAGAAGAGATAAGTCGTTCCTTTTTGGATAGTCTAACGACTAAAGGCATCCCCTTTCATAAATTGGTTGTCACTTCTGTGCTTCGCACGGAAGAAGACGTGCAGCGTCTACGCCAACACAATGGCAACGCATCGGAGAATAGTTGTCACCGTTTCGGAACTACGTTTGATATTTCCTATAATCACTATTTCGTGTGCAGGATCCTGCGCTTCCTCCCCAAGTCGAGACCTGGGCTGTAACGCTTAAGAGTGTTTTGGCAGAAGTGTTGCGTGATCAGCGAAAACGTGGCACTTGTTATGTCAAATACGAAGTGCATCAATCTTGTTTTCACATCACAGCACGCTAGGTAATAGCGTGCTGTGATGTGTGTTTTTTAACGTATCGAAAGCAGTAGGGTTTGAAATAAAGCGCGAATTTTGGCTTGTTTCTCGATAGTTAGTATCTTTGCAGTAGGAGTGTCTCCCCTAAACTTGCAAAACTGCGGATTACATCTCGTAAAAAAAACTATTGGAATTCTATTTCAAGTATATGCAACAACGAAAATCTCTTCGCCTTTTTCGCCGGTGGCTAGTCGTCATCGGGATTTTGCTTGGCTTTTTCGTTGGAGCTACAGCAAAAGTTTGGACACCAGAGGAAGTGCCTGTGCCTCGTTACCACGACCGCACGCAATATGTAAGTAATCCCGAGTACATCCTCTCTCAAACCACTGTAGATAGCCTCAATGTAATCCTTCAGAAGTTGGAGGAAACGAAAGGAGTGCAAACTCTGGTTGTTGTACTCGATAAACTCGAAGGGAATGATCCGTATGAGTTCGCCATGGCGCTTGCTCGCAAACACGGTGTAGGGAACAAAGCAAACACCGGCTTAGTGATCGTTTTGGCAGTAGGTGATAGAAGTTACCAGTTTCTCACAGGGGAAGGCTTAGAAGGCACCTTGCCTGATGGACAAATTCAATTGATTGAAGATCGATATTTTGTACCACTGCTCAAAAAGCAAGAGTGGGACGATGCGATGCTCGTCGCTGTTAAGGCTATCGACCTAGTGATACAAGGTGACACCGAACTAACGGCACTAGAAGATAGTGGTAATGTTGTTGGAGGAGTGTTCTTGCTCATTGTGTTGTTTGGGGTGATATTAGTCTATTGTCTGTATCTTCTCAATATCGCAAATCCAAGATGCCCACAATGTCACCAACGAAAAGTTCAGAAGCTCCGTCAGCAAGAACAGCGACTTAATCGAGATGGTCGAGCCGTACGTATTATTGTCAGCACCTATAGATGCCAACACTGTGGACAAGTCTTCACTCGTGAACGAACAGAAGATGATGATCAAGATGATTCCTCTGGCTCAAGTCTTTTTGCAGGCATGGTTCTAGGAAGTCTCCTGAGTGGAAGACGCGGTGGTTCTGGTGGTTTCAGAGGAGGCGGCTCATTCGGAGGTGGATCTTTTGGTGGAGGCTCTTTTGGTGGCGGTGGCTCTGGTGGACGTTTCTAGTTTGCGATTCTTCCTTTATTGTCATTTTGGCTACACCAGATACTAGCGATACAAAACTTTTATTTCAATCTTAGCTGTTTCAACATCACTTCAAATACATAGCGTATGAAAAGTTCTAATAAAAATTCTGTGGATAATCCTAGCAGTCGTTGTTGTCCTCGTAGGTTTCGGCGGTTGCCAGTACAATAGCCCTCATGACCAAAGACGAGGCGGTGAATCAAGTGTGGGGTGACTTGCAAAGCTCTTATCAACGTCGCGCTGATCTTATCCCCCAACCTTGTAAGTACAGTCAAAGGTTATGCAAAGCATGAAAGCACTACGCTTGAGAATGTAATTGCAGCCCGTGCCAAGGCTTCGCAAATCACACTAGACCCTTCCAATGCCACTCCCGAACAACTTGCAGCTTATCAAAATGCACAAGGACAACTCTCGCAAGCCTTGGGCAAACTTATGATGTTGCAAGAGCAATATCCCGATTTGAAAGCCAATGAGCAGTTTTCTATGCTCCAAGCACAACTCGAAGGCACGGAAAATCGCATCAACGAAGCACGCAAGAAGTATAACGAATCTGTGCGCGATTATAATGTGAGTGTGCGTCGTTTCCCCATCAACATCCTCGCTGGCATGTTTGGTTTTGAGAAACGTGCCACTTTTGAAGCGACTGCTGCTGCCCAAAATGCACCTAGTGTCAACTTCTAATCTATTCTCTTCAAAAGATTTTTGCACAGCTTTGCACCATACTCTCCTGTTTGGGCTAAAAAAAGGTGCATCGTTCCAAGTTTATTGTTTAGAGATTTCCCAAATCTCCTAACCATCTCTCACTTCCTCCAACTCTTTTCAGCTCCTTCACTATGGACAAAAACCAACGTTACATGATGCGTGGTGTCAGCGCAATGAAAGAAGATGTGCATGCTGCCATCAAAAACATCGACAAAGGTATTTTCCCACAAGCCTTCTGCAAAATCATTCCCGATATCTTGGGTGGAGATCCTGAGTATTGCAACATCATGCACGCTGATGGAGCAGGTACAAAGTCGAGTTTGGCTTATATGTATTGGAAAGAAACGGGCGACCTCTCTGTGTGGAAGGGCATTGCTCAAGATGCTCTCATCATGAATACAGACGACTTGCTTTGTGTTGGTGCTGTGGACAACATTCTGGTGTCTTCCACTATTGGCAGAAACAAGATGCTAATTCCTGGTGAAGTAATCAGTGCTATCATCAATGGCACGGACGAACTTCTTGAAAATCTCCGCAACATGGGTGTTGGCATCTATGCCACAGGTGGTGAAACGGCAGATGTGGGCGACTTGGTGCGTACCATCATCGTGGATAGCACAGTAACTTGCCGCATGAAGCGCAGTGAGGTCATCGACAATGCCAATATTCGTCCTGGTGACGTGATTGTCGGTCTCTCATCCAGCGGTCAAGCCACCTACGAAACAGAGTATAACGGTGGAATGGGAAGTAATGGATTGACGTCCGCTCGTCACGATGTCTTCGCCAAATATCTGGCTGAAAAGTATCCAGAGAGCTTCGACAAGGCAGTACCTGAAGAATTGGTGTATAGTGGACACTATCAACTCACGGATGTAGTAGAAGGAAGTCCTGTCAATGCAGGTAAACTTGTGTTGTCTCCCACTCGTACTTATGCACCTGTAGTCAAAAGGTTGCTCGACGAACTACGTCCCGAAATCCATGGCATGGTACATTGCACTGGTGGTGCTCAGACCAAAGTGTTGCACTTCGTGTCTGATAATTGCCGAGTGATCAAAGACAACATGTTCCCAGTACCTCCTTTGTTCCGAGCCATCGCTGAAGAGAGTGGTGCAGATTGGAGTGAAATGTACAAAGTCTTCAACATGGGGCACCGTTTGGAAGTCTATCTTGCTCCAGAGCATGCAGAACGTGTCATTGAAATCTCAAAATCTTTCAACATTGATGCCCAAATCGTGGGACATGTGGAAGAAGGCACCAAATCACTTACTATCCGCAGTGAGTTTGGCGAGTTCAACTATTAGGTCATCGTAGTGCACTCGTCCATAAGTGCAATGCGAACCTTTAGTATACACGAACTAAATCCCTTATGAAATATCTCTTTTATAGTGGTTTACTGCTGTATTGCTGTGATGATGCTCTGTAGTTGCAATGGACGGAACAAAGGTTCCGACAATAGTACAGAATCCACAGACTCTGCTTACGACATTTCTGACGACATACAAGGAGACAGTCATAATTCAGCGGAGAATATGGAGGCTTCTTCCTCTGGTCGCATGAATACTGAAAATGGTGGAGATAGTGCTGGAGTAGTCCAAGACATACTCTCGCCAGAAGATGAAGCCTATGAAGCTGGTCATTCTCAAGGATATGACGATGGCTCCGCTGATGCAGCCACTAGAAGTGAGCACGGCACAAGTTTTGACGAAGACAATAAATACACCGGTAAAGTCGCAGAGCAATACGAAGAAGGATATAGTGCTGGATACAATGAAGGCTATCATGCTTTAACTCGTTAATGGCTGGTAATATCACGGTTTTCTCAAGAGAGTAGTTGAGTCGTTTGGAGATTTCCCCAACTTTTCAGAAAAAACTACCACGTTCTTAGAAACTGCTTCGACAGTATTGGGTAAGACTCCTAGATTCTTGAGCGAATGTCCGCGTCTCTCGTCAAACTCAAGGCACTTATTGAGGCAGTTATGCCGGTGCCCAATCTTTTTAACCCATAAACATAGAAAAATCTCCCATCATATATGGCTGAAACAACAACACTTCTCGAAAAACTCGATGCACTTGTAGCACGTTTTGAAGAAGTTTCTACCCTCATCACCGACCCGTCTGTCATAGCCGACCAACAGCGCTATGTTCGTCTGACCAAAGAGTATAAGGATCTCGAAGAACTCATGAATGCTCGTCTGGAGTATGCCAACCTTCTTGGCAATCTAGCAGAGAGCAAGAGCATTCTCATGACAGAGGACGATGCTGAAATGAAAGAAATGGCTCGTGAAGAAGTGGCAGCGTGTGAAGAGCGCATTCCCATTTTGGAAGAAGAGATTAAACTCATGCTTGTGCCCAAAGATCCTGAAGATGCCAAGAATGCCATTCTTGAAATTCGTGGTGGCACAGGTGGTGACGAAGCTGCACTTTTTGCAGGCGATCTTTTCCGCATGTACAGCAAGTATTGTGAAACTAAGGGATGGAAACTCGAAGTTTCTAGCTTCTCCGAAGGGGCTGCTGGTGGTTACAAGGAAATTGTGTGCTCCGTGACAGGAGCTGATGTCTATGGCACACTCAAGTATGAGAGTGGTGTGCACCGTGTGCAACGCGTGCCTGCTACCGAAACTCAAGGTCGTGTGCACACTTCTGCAGCTACAGTGGCAGTGCTTCCCGAAGCAGAAGCCTTCGATGTTGTTATCAATGAAGGTGAAATCAAGTGGGATACTTTCCGCTCTTCGGGTGCTGGCGGACAAAACGTCAACAAGGTAGAATCTGGTGTGCGTTTGCGTTACAACTGGAAGAATCCCAATACTGGTGTTGTCGAAGAAATCCTCATCGAATGTACAGAGACTCGCGACCAACCTAAGAATAAGGAACGTGCGCTTGCACGTTTGCGTACCTTTATCTACGACAAAGAGCATCAGAAGTATGTAGACGATATTGCTTCTCGTCGTAAAACTTTGGTGTCTACCGGTGACCGTTCGGCAAAGATTCGCACTTACAACTACCCACAAGGTCGCATCACCGACCACCGCATCAACTATACCATCTACAATCTCTCTGCTTTTATGGATGGAGATGTGCAAGATTGCATCGACCATCTCATTGTGGCAGAAAATGCAGAACGATTAAAGGAAAGTGAGCTATAAAGACCACTTCCTTCAAACTAATATAAATAGTAACAAGAACCAAACGAAATGAAAAAAACAATTTTTAGTGTGCTTGCTGTCCTTGCTTTGATAGCTCCTCAGCACCTCCAAGCTCAAGTGAGTGACGTAAGTGTTATTGTGAGCCCCACTGCGGGTTACACTTTTTGGAATAAACAACTCAATGTTGGTAATTCTGCTTTCTATGGCGCGCGTGTAGGCTTCGGTTTCGGACCCATATTGGAACTCCGTGGTAACTATGAGCGCAGTTTCGATCTCAAAGGTAAATTGCAAGGCACTGGCTGGAATGTAGCCAATGAGTTTGCCGGTAAACTCGAAAATTCAAAAATTACATACGAACGTATCGGGGGGGATCTCAAACTCAATCTTTGGAACAATGCTCGCTTCACTCCCTATGTTATAGGGGGTGCTGGTGTGCTCAAATTCCACTATGATGATGTCGTTAACGCTGGTCATCGTGTACACGAAGAACAGCTCTATGGAAATGTTGGTGCTGGTTTGAAAATCAACATCGTTCCTCGCGTTGCTTTCACGCTCGAAGCCCGCAATGTCTTCTTCAATGCAGCTCCTGGTAGCCAATATGTAGCGGCTGGTACAGATAATACACTACAAAACTGGAGTGCTCTCGCTTCTCTCGACTTTTATCTAGGCGGTGCACCTGCTGCAAAGGATGAAGTGAGCCGAGCTTATCGCCAAACTTTTAGTGGTGGTTTCCGTGGTTTGCGCTTTGTTGCCGAACCTTCTGCAGCTTACCTCAACTTCCGCGACAATTCTAGTTTTGGTGACACTTGGATGCTCGGTCTCTCTGCTGGAGTTGACTTCTCTACACTCGTAGGTGTTCGCGGTTTCTACTATCGTGCTACCGATACTCCCGATGCGTTGAGCACGAAATTGAATGGAGGTCTTTCCATCTATGGAGCTAACCTTTTGACTCGTCTCAATGTACCTCGCGGCGTAACTCCATACCTTTCTTTGGGTGCTGGTTATTTGAATGTTGATGACAAGTATTCTCAACATGATGCACGCTTTGCCAACGCTAAGAGTGGCTGGTTTGCACTTGGTGGAGGTGGACTCGAAGTGCCTTTGCATCGCGTGGTGAGCGCCTTCGGTTCTGCAGAAGCAATGCTCATGGAGCAAGAAATCCTAAACTTACTGAGGCTGCTAATCCTTCTTCCATCAAGGTGAACTGGATGTATCGCTTAGGTCTTCGTTTCAACTTAGGACTCAAAGCGAAGAATGGCACTGCTACTTACCAAAAGTTGGTACAAGCAGAGCGCGATCGCATGTTGGCGAAGGAGAAAATGCAACAAGTGGCAGTAGATTCTGCTGAACGTGTTCGTGTAGACACTGCTGTTGTTCGTGACGAAGTGAAAACTCGCTCTGCTGTTGTAGCTGACACCGCTGGTGTTGTGATTGAGGCTACTCCTCTTGTACCTGCGAAAGTGAAGTCTACTTTGCCTTTGCAAACCACTGGCAATGTGATTTTGCTCAACGAGGAACAACTCGCGCGCATTGTACAACGCGTGCTTCAAGCTACACAACCTACTCAGGTGCAACCTGCTAGTTCTTACAGCTCAATGTCTGATTTCGACAAGATTTTGCTCATCATGGCATTGCGCAATAACGCTGTTCCTCAACAAGTATTGCCTCAAATGAATGCTGCAGCAAAGAGTGGACAAAACAACAGCAACCAGCAGCAAATCCATCGCTTGCAACAGCAAATCCAACAACTGCAGCAACAGTTGCTTCAGAATAAGGCGGCACAAAAAACGAATAAGAAGACTACCACTCGTGCCACGTCTTCTGTAGAGGCTACTTCTGCAACTGCAACTCAAGGTCAAGCACAAGCAGCCGATAGCATTTCCGCCTCCGGTGCTGTTGCACAATAAGGCTTATAAGGTGTCGTTTCATATAAACCTCTGTTTATGAAAATATTTTCTCATCTTTGCCTTTGGAGCCTCCTGTTGTTGCTACCATCAATGGTTCATGCAGCTAATGTCTCTCCAGACACATCGGCAAATAAAGTGACGCTATCTGCGTCCGACAGTTTGCTGGCTGTTGATGAAGACCAATTAGTCAAAGCCCTCATCAACATGGTGCACCAGCAACAACAATTGAAGGCACAACATAATCGTCAAATGGCAGATTGGTTGCACACGCAGTTGTTGGTGGAAGCTCTGACACCTCCCACGAATGGAGAGGTTCCAGCAAACTCCGTCCCTCATCTGTCGGCTCGTATTGCTCAGTTAGAGCAGATGATTCACCAACTGATAGCCCAACAACAAGCTCAGCAGCTTTTGCCGTCTGGTAAGCAACCAGCTAGTATTCAACAGGCTACTTCACCTGAATTGCAACAATTAATATACAATCAAACTCAGTTGTTGCAAATGATGCAGCAGAAGCGTCCTGAAATGAAGAGCAAGCAGACGGCAGTGATTCCAATTCCATTGCCCGTCAATGCAACGCGTGATGACAGTTTGGCACATCAAATCAAAGTGTTGCAAGCACAGCTGAAGGAACTGCAAACCAGCCCCAATGCAGTTGTTCAGGTGGATGTTCCACAGATGCAACGAGTTGCTCCAGTACTCTCGATGCAGCCTTCCCCTAGTCTCTTGACAATGAACGATTCATTGAAAGGTAAGTGGGTAGGGGAAGCTCCTACCATCGCAGTTGTACCTTTCGATTTCGAGCGTTCTGTATTTTTCCCTTTGAGTAGTTCTCGTTTGGGAAATGATGCTCAACAAAAGCTAGCAGAAACCTTGCAATTTCTCTCGGATTTTCCTCAAGAAAACATCGTTTTGCGAGGGTATGCTTCGCCCGAAGGCAATCGAAAGTTTAATCTTCGACTAGCCCAAAAGCGCCAACAAGCAGTGCAAACTTATCTTGTGCAACATGGTGTAGCTCCAAGTCGAATCATTCTTTCTGACTGCGGTATCAACCACTCCGACTTAGCTGCGCAAGTAGTTCGAAGAGTGGACATCTCTTTGCAAAAGTAATTCTCCTATTCTTGCTTATCGCCTATCTATGCCTTGTGCATAGATGGGTGATTTTGCGTATTGTTTTCTAGTATTTTCCTGTTTATGCAGCTTCAAACAATTCTTTTGAAACCTCTTTTTTCTTTCTTCCTTCAAACTGCTCCACCGACGAAAGTCGTGGCTGATATCACCAAGCCTATTGATATCAATCAGCATAAAATCTTCACCCTGTTTGACGGTTGGAAAGAAGGGCTCATCAATTTCGGCATCCGCGTGCTCCTCGCCATCGTCTTCTTCTTCGTTGCTCGTTGGTTGATCAATGCTTTCGTCCGATTGTTGAAAGGCATCATGAATCGTCGTAATTTGACAGGGGTTGCCGTTTCGCTCATCAATTCCATCGTCATCGCCCTGCTTTATATCGCGGTGGGCATTGGCATTGTCAGCATCTTAGGCGTGAAGAGTGTAAGCCTTGCTGCCGTTCTTGCCTCCATGGGTTTGGCAGTGGGTATGGCTTTGAGTGGGCAGTTGCAGAACCTCGCAGGCGGTGTCATCATTGTCATCACAAAACCCTTCGGCATTGGTGACTTCATTCAAGCACAAAATGTAGAAGGAACCGTGAAGAGTGTAAATCTTTTTCCACACTGTCATCACCACTATTGAGAATAAGGTCATCTTCATTCCCAATGGAGCGTTAAGTAGTGGGGTTATTATCAACCCCTACAGCCCAAGATACCCGTCGTTTGCAATGGACTTTTTGGCATCGACTATGATAGTGACGTGGATAAAGCTCTTGTGATTCTTCGTCAGCTCTTGGAAGCCGATGACCGCGTGTTGAAAACAGAGGACCTTTATATCGGAGTGTCCGCACTCAATGACAGCAGTGTAGACATTCTTGTCCGCGCTTGGGTGAATATTTCCGATGTACTTGCTGTGACGCATGGTTTCAATCTCACCGTGTTCCATGCTTTCAATGAAGCGGGCATCTCCTTCCCCTTCCCACAAGTTACGGTTAGCCAGCGAAAATAAGCGCACGACTTATCCCTGGGTGCTTACGATTGTGCTTTTCTTCCTCTTGTGTACTATATAAAAGCCCAAGAATACTTGCATAACCTCTCGAAAAAAGGTAAATTTGCGGTAATGTTTTATCATTAACCACAAAATATCATCGTCAAGCACACACGTCAATAGTGAGAGTTTGGGAGAAACTTCTCTCAAACTCTTCACTAGATTTTCACTCATGACTCAGATATTCTCTTTCTTTCCCTCTTGCGTTCTATGGCTCGTCTGTCCCGTGCTGCGGCAACGAGCCTTGGTGATTACGCTTGTGGGATTGGCGTTGAGCAATGCGTGGATTACTGAGCGTCCCAGTCACGACTATGTCTATTATGCCCTTGTGGCGTGGATGGATATTTATCTCGCGGCAGCTTTTGTGGAGCTGTCTGGGCAAATCACCGCGAACGGAAAGTGGAAATTCCTGCATCGATCGGTGAAAATCATAGTATATATCACCGCATATATGCTATGGAGTGTGGAAATCTTTTTGTTTGAGCGCTTCCATCTTTGCATTTCGCCCACTGTTATCCATCTTTTGCTAGAAACAACTCCGGCAGAATCTGGAGAATTTCTGGAAGGCTTGCTCTCCAACGACATCTTTTGGCAAGTATTTATAGCAACGCTATCTCTCGTCTTTACCAGCCTATTGCTCGAATTTTGCCACCTCATTTCTTTTCGAGGTCGAGGGTTATGTCGCAAACTTACTTTCGGCTTTTGGGGAAATTCAGTGTTTAGGGCACTTGTTATGGCAGTGTTTGTTGGAGCATTCGGAGCTTGGTGCAACCACCAGTTCAAAATGCTGCAATTCTTCTGCAATAGCCAGAGCGACCATGCGGAGACCGTTGCCGAGTCGGAATTCTTTACCCCCTATTATCGCAGCGTTCAAGCCATCCATCTCGTGCGCATGGCTGCTGATGAAACAGAGGCTCTGAAAGCACGCATGCAACACCTGCCTGTTTTGAAGGTGGCAGGCAAGAGTTGTCCAAACATCGTGGTTATCATCGGTGAAAGCTACAATAAGCATCATGCAGCGCTCTACGGATATGGCTTGCCCACGACACCACGACTCTGTGAACGTGCAAAGCGAGGAGAGTTGGTGGTCTTTGATGATGTCGTTTCTCCGTGGAACATCACAAGCAATGCTTTTCGAGCCTTTCTCTCCACTCAAAGTGCCGATGAAGGAGGCAGATGGACGGAAGGCGTCCTCTTTCCAGCCTTGTTCAAGCGAGCAGAATTCAAGGTTGCCTTTCTTTCCAATCAGTTTTTCCACACCGTTTCGCAAGGAAGCATCGATTTCAACGGTTCCTTCTTCTTGAATGATCCACAGATGGAGAACCTCTGTTTTGACTATCGCAATGCCTTTCGCAGCAAGAACGATGGCACCATCCTTAGTTTGTTGAAAGGTTTCACCCCTGGCGAGCGCAATCTCTATCTGTTTCATCTTTGGGGACAGCACATGGAGTACGATCATCGCTATCCTTCCGATCAAACCACCTTCACCCACCACGATATTCAACGCCGCGATTTGACTCAATCTCAACGAGAAATTGTGGCACACTACGACAATGCCACGCGTTGGAATGATGAGGTGATAAATCGCATCTTGCGAAATTTTGCGAATGAAGATGCCGTGGTAGTCTATTTTTCAGATCATGGAGAAGAAGTTTATGATGGAAGCCTTCTGCTTTATGGTCGCATCCACGACGAACAGCCCTCAGCCGAGGTGATTCGTCACGAATACGAAGTTCCTTTCATGATTTGGGGAAGTCGAAAGTTTCGTCGTTTGCACCCCGAACTCTTTGAGCACATTCAGACTGCCCAACATCATCCCTTCTCTCACGATGATTTGCCCCATCTCCTCTTAGGGCTTGCAGGTATCAAGACTTCTCATTATAAAGCCCATCGCGATCCACTCTCTCCCCAATTTCGTCCCCAACGTAGATTGTTGCGAGGAAATATCAATTATGACGAAGTGATGCGCGCCTCTCGTCCCTAAGCCTCCACTTTTGCGGTCTATCTCTTTCTGTTGTGACGAATCTTCTTATTTCAATATGCTCACCAAATCCGATAATCATTTGCTAAAGGGCATCGCCATCTTGAGCATCATGTTGCACAATCTGTTGCATCTCTTGCCTGGTGCCGTAGCAGAAAACGAGTTCACGTTTTCCGCTCGCAACATTCAGCGTGTGCTCTTTGAGTTTCACCACAGTCAAGAGATGTGGCGCATGATCGCTTCGGTCTTTTCCCATTTCGGACATTACGGAGTGCCCATCTTCCTCTTCCTCAGTGGTTATGGTTTGGTGATGAAGTATGAGAAAAGTCCAGTGCAAGCCCCCTCGACACTTCCTTTTCTGTGGCAACACATGAAGAAATTGTGGGGACTCATGATTCCAGGTTTCGTGGTTGCCCTCTTTTTCTTGACAGATTGGCACACGTTTACCCTTAGTTTCGGAAAGAGTAATCCCTGGCTCACCCTCGCTTTCTTGGGCAACTTTCGAGTTCGACACGTTGCTCTATGGTCCTTGGTGGTTCTTCTCCTTGATGTTGCAATTCTATCTCCTTTATCGTCTAGTGCTTTATCGGTGGAAAAATCCCCTCTTTCTTTGGAGGCTCGTAGTGTTGAGTCTAGTGCTTATGTGGTGGGCAAACGATGTACACCTACAGTTAAGCATCAGCCAAAGTTCACTGTTACGTTATATCCGTGTTTCTGCCCTTGGACATCTCCTTCCCTTTGCCATTGGTATCAGCACAGCACGCGAGAGTGGGAGAGCGAAACTTGCACAGTGGCATAAGGCTTGTCCAAACAGCCTGAGAAACATCTTAGCCATTCTCACAAGCCTTCTAGGTGTTGTTTTGCTCTATTACTCAGCCTTCCATTTCACCTTCTGGCTCTTTTCTCCCCTCTTTGCTATCATGGCGGTAGTGCCGTGGACTACGTTGTTACAGCGTCCTGCACTGCGACTTGGATGGGAGCATTGGGGCTTCTATTCGTCTGCACTTTTTGTGTACCATCCCATCATTCGTGCTGAGATTTTACCTCGTGCCACGCAAGCCGCAGCGCGAAATGATGTTGCCACCCTCTGTTGGAGCATCGTTCTCTTCCTCACATTGACTTATATCTTAGCGCGTGCCGATCGAAATGTTCGCCGTTGGTGGAAACTGTGGCAACAATCTCGATTCATCTCCCCTCATACTTCTTCCTAGGAAGCTGTCAAAAGCAATCCTAATAAGGATTTCAACGCAATCACCAACATTTCAAACTCTGCATTATGCTCACTCACGAACAACGACAAGATATCAAGCAAGCCATCGACGTGATGCACCAAGGTGGCGTCATTCTTTATCCCACCGACACCATTTGGGGCTTGGGTTGTGATGCCACAAACCCCGAAGCCGTGGCAAAAGTCTATGCCATCAAGCACCGCGAAGATGCCAAAGCCCTCATCAGTTTAGTAGATAGCGAAGCCAAAGTAGACTTCTATGTGCCCGATGTGCCCGAAGTGGCTTGGCAACTGCTGGAATGCGCCACTCGCCCTCTCACCATCATCTACGACAATGTGCGCCATCTTGCTCCCAATCTGCTCGCGGAAGACGGCAGTGCAGCTTTGCGCATCACGCAAGAAGAATTTAGCAAAGAACTTTGCATGCGCATGAAGCGTGCAGTGGTCAGCACTTCTGCCAACATCAGTGGAGAAGCTGCCCCCCGTTGCTTTGCCGACATCTCTCCAGAAATCCTTGCTGCAGTCGACTATGTCTGCACCTCCCGTCGTGATGAACCCGACAATGGTACGGCATCGTCTATCATCAAACTCACGGCATCTTCAGAAGTCACCGTGATTCGTCCTTGATGCCCAAGAAGCTCTAAAGAACTAGAAGCTCTAGTATCCCTAGAATCTCTAGAATTCCTAGAATCCCTAGAATCCCTAGAAGCTCTAGCCCTCTAACGTCTAATCTCTAACGTCTAACGTCTAAAATGCCTCTTTCTCCCAAAGAATTTTTGAAAGCACCAAAGAGAGCATCGCTGCGCTTCCCACGCCGGCGCATCTTCGCATGCCCCATTGGCTTAAGAAGCTCACCAACGGTAGCATCACCCACAAGCAGTTCATCCTCATCCTTAGTTTTTTGGTTGGGGTAGCTTCTGGCATAGCGGCAAATCTTCTCAAGTGGTTTGTCCATTTTGTAGAGCATTTGCTCACCCACAACTTTAATGTCGATAGTTCCAATGCCCTCTACCTCATCTATCCTGTAGTCGGCATCATCATTTCCGCACTCTTCATCAAGTTTATAGTGCGCGACAACATCGGTCATGGTATCACCAAAATCCTTTACGCCATCTCGCGCAACCAAGGGCACATCCGTTCGCACAACATGTGGTCGTCCATTGTCGCTTCCGGCATCACCATCGGTTTTGGTGGATCGGTTGGAGCCGAATCCCCCGTTGTGCTCACGGGTTCCGCTATCGGTAGCCGCATAGGAAGTTGGTTCCATCAAGACCACCGCACCATCATGCTTCTCGTGGGGTGTGGAGCAGCGGGAGCCATCGCCGGCATTTACAAAGCCCCCATCACAGGACTCGTGTTCACCATCGAAGTGTTGATGATCGACCTCACCATGTGGTCGCTCGTCCCCTTGCTCATCTCCTGCACCACAGCCGCTTGCATCAGCTATTTTCTTTCGGGCAATGCCACCATGTTCCACTTCGATCTCAACGATCCCTTTGTCGTGGAACGCGTGCCCAGCACCATCTTGTTAGGACTGGTTTGCGGCTTCGTTGCTCTCTATTTCACGCGCTCCATGAATGCTTTTGAGCAAGTCTTTGCCAAGTGCAAAAACATGATGGTGCGTTTTGCCCTCGGAGCATCGGTATTGGCAGCCCTCATCTTCCTCTTCCCACCGCTCTATGGGGAAGGCTATTCCACGATTTCTACCTTGCTCAATAGTCACGGAGTGAGTGATGCCTCGTCTGTGATGAACAATTCGCTCTTCTATGGACACGACCAGTATTTGCTCGTCTTCCTCGCGCTCGTGGCTTTGGTGAAAGTCTTTGCTTCCACAGCCACCACGGGGGGAGGCGGTTGCGGTGGTACGTTTGCGCCCTCCATCTTCCTCGGGGGAGTCACAGGCTTCGTCTTTGCTGGAGTGTGGAATCTCGTACAGCCCTTTGGCATCGTTCTTCCCACCACCAACGCCACCCTTTATGGCATGGCTGCAGTGATGAGTGCTGTGTTTCATGCCCCTCTCACTGGCATCTTTCTCATTGCCGAACTCACTGGCGGTTATCAACTCCTCGTGCCGCTGATGATTGTCTCTTCAGTGAGCTATAGCCTCGTGCGTAGCATCGAACCCCACAGTATCTATGCCATGCGTTTGGCACGTCGTGGACAACTCCTTTCGCACCACAAAGACCAGGCGGTCATAGCCTTGATGAATCTCGATGACGTCATCGACAAGACCCGTCCGGTGCTGGATCCTGAAACCTCACTCGGTGATATGTTGCAAATCGTTTCTTCCAGCAAGCGTCTCCATTTCGCTGTGTGCAGTCCTGATGGAGCTTTATTGGGACAAATCAATCTCAACAACATCCGCCATATCATCTTCCGTAGCGAACTCTACAACACCTTCACTGTGCGCGGTCTCATGTCGCAACCTTCAGCCACCCTGCGCACCGATGATGGTATGCTTGCCATTATGGACAAATTCCAAGTCGATGATGCTGGCACACTCCCTGTGGTCAACACCGAAAACCGCTTTGTGGGCTATGTGAGCCGCTCAGAACTTTACAGTGCTTATCGTGAAATCATGAAAGATTTTTCCGAAGAATAAGCCATAACGCACAAACTTTGCAATGAAATATCAGCAAGAAAGCATAAAAGCCTTACTCCAACGAAGGAGCAAAAAGGCGAACAGGTGGAACGTATGTTCGACCAAATCGCACATTCCTACGATTTTTCTCAATCACACCCTCTCACTGGGCATCGACCACTCATGGCGCAAGGCTGCTATTGACTCTTTGAAGCCCTACGCTCCGCAGCGCATCCTCGATGTAGCCACTGGCACAGGCGATTTCGCCCTTATGGCAGTGGACCGTCTGCAGCCGCAATCACTCATCGGAGCTGACCTCTCAGAAGGGATGCTCAGCGTAGGTCGTGAGAAGGTGGAGCGCGCCGGAAAGTCCGACATCATCACGCTACAAAAGGAAGACTGCATGGCACTTTCTTTCGAGGATAACACATTCGATGCCGTCACTGTGGCTTATGGTGTGCGCAACTTTGAAGATCTCGACCGAGGACTTCGCGAGATGCTTCGTGTGCTCAAACCAGGTGGACGACTCGTCATCATCGAACTCACCAGTCCAGTTCGCTTCCCCATGAAACAGCTCTTCTGGCTCTATGCCCATGTGTGGATGCCCATGGTGGGAAAACTCGTTTCACGCGACAGCCGAGCCTATTCTTATCTGCCTGCTACGATGGAAGCCTTCCCACAAGGCGAAGTGATGCAAGGAATCATCGAAAAAGCGGGTTTTCAATCGGTGAAATTCCGCCGTTTCACTTTCGGACTCTCCACGCTCTACACGGCGGAGAAATAGCTTTTTTTCAAAGAGTTATGGCTCATTCGCTTTCTCCTTCTTCCCAAGGTACTGCCTTTGTCGATGTATATGGGCTCATCGGCTTTCCGCTTGGGCATAGTTTTTCTGCAAAATACTTTGCGGAAAAGTTTTCGCGCGAAAGCATTGCTGCCACTTACGAAAACTTTCAAATGGAGCAACTGCCCGATTTGCACCAGTGGGCAATGGCACGTCCCGATTTGCGTGGGTTCAATGTGACCATCCCTCACAAGCAAACCATCATTGCACAAGTCGATTCTTTGTCGCCAGCAGCTTCAGAGATAGGAGCTGTCAATGTGGTGCGTATCGTGCGCAGTGATGACGGAGAAGTGCGATTATTGGGCGATAATTCCGATTGGGTAGGATTCACAGAGAGTCTGCGCCCCTTGCTTCGTCCCGACATCCTGCGTGCCCTTGTGTTGGGCACAGGGGGGAGCATCACGAGCAGTTGTTGTTGCGCTCCGAAAGTTAGGCATTCATCCCACCTATGTGAGTCGTTATCCCTTGCCCCAAGGTGTGGAAGTGGGTGGAGCAGTGGTACCGGTGCTCACTTACGATGCTCTCACGCCCGAAATGATGAAAACGCATCCTCTCGTGGTCAATACCACTCCGCTAGGCATGCACCCCAAAGTAGAAGAAGCGCCAGCCATCCCTTATGCTTGGCTCACGTCAGCGCATGTGCTGTACGACTTAGTCTACAATCCCCTCGAAACGCGCTTCATGCAGTTGGGCAAAGCGCAAGGGGCTGTCGTGAAAAATGGACTCGAAATGTTGCACCTTCAGGCAGAAGCCGCCTGGGAGGCATGGCACACGCTTGCGCTCTAGAGTTTTTTTGTGAATGTCATCTTCTCCAAAAATAATCCAGCTCGGCTGTGGTAAGATTTGTTTTGCCACAGCCGATTTGGTATTTTTCCAAATCGGTCATCAGACCGTTATAGACCTTATTTTCGGAGGTATCCTCGCAACATTCCCCCCACTGCAATGCCGATGAGAGCAAAGAGTAGGGCAGAGGTGAGTGAGTCACGCGGAGTCGTCGAAGTGGCAGTGCGTTGTTGTTCTTGCCGATCTCTAGCCCGAAACAAGGTATCGAGATGCACCCGATGCAGCGTGTCATGCACAAAGTGCCAATGTTCGTGTGTTCGCTCTTTCACCATTTGGTTGCCTTGCCAGTAAATACTGTCGTGAAGAAAAATACTATCGTGCTGAATGTGCCATTGTCGCACAGTATCGTGTTGGCTGAAGCGCACGGTGTCATGCAGCGTGATTTGGTGGTGAATCTCGCGAGTGGTGGTGCAACTGCCCATGATGAGCCAAATGTTGAGGGCAAAGACGAGGTGAATGGTGGAAGATAAGTTTTTCATGTTGATTGATTTAAGTTTTCGCTCACTCTCCTGCGCCTAAAAGTGAGAGAAGGGTATTGTTTCTTTTGCAGGTTGCGCAGTCTGTAGATATCTGTATTAACGAACTTAAAAAACGCAGGTTTGCAGGTGTAAAAGATGCAAACTAATCTAGCTGCCTTGTAAAACCTGCGATATTTCGAGATTTTCTTATGGGGCGTTTCTCGCCCACGCGTGTGACACGCGCGCATCCCTAGCGTTTTTGACTTTTTGCTTTCACAACCTTCACCGATAGCCCCAATTTCATACGATTTTGTTTTCTTTGCTTGCCTCTCTTTCTTGTCCCTCTGCGTGCTCTCTTTTTCCGCTTTTCGGGTCTGTCAAAGGCATTTCATCGCTCGATTGTTAATTTTTTGTCCGAAAATATCGACTTATTCATTGTATATCAATTTATTACAGAGCTTTCTGTGAAGGTTGTGAAAGCAAAAAGTGCAAAACTCCTGTAGTGTGCGTGCGCGCGTGCACGCGAGAGGCAGCACAACGCACATTTTTCACAAACGACAACATTTCGTCTTTCGTCTACTATTGTTCCCTCTTTATAGCTACGACAAAGGGTCCGACAAAAAAGAAATTATCCCCAATCGGTCATTAGATTCTGCACAGATTTTATTTGATTGTTGAACAGATTGTTTTCCGTTAGTTTGAAGGCGTAGCAGGCTACGTCGAGAACTGACGAGAAACAAGATGCCAACAAGAAAATGAAAGATGCTAGGAAGTTATCTTCTCCATAACGATCTGCACTATAACGGTCTAATGATCGATTGGGGATTATCTCCGACGTTTTTCCAAAAACGTGGGAGATTTCTCCAAAAACGTGGGAGTTTTTTTAGAAAACGTTGGAGATTTTCGGAACGATGTCCGACGTACTATTTCATCTCTTGCGATATCCATGCAATCCTTAGTCTAGACATTGCTTCGGCGCAAGTGTTAAAACTACTTTCTGAGGAGGGAAATTCGAGAATAATTCGGATATTTGTGACTCTATAAGCTCCATTATTCTGTTGGCTTTTGGTCATTTCCATAAAAATATTGGAGCTTGCCCACAATTTAGAGTCCTGTAAACCCTTTGTGACAATGATGTCGAAAGAAATTACAATACAAGGTCAATTAAACTGATATATATTTATACAATGCAAGACAAGAAGTTTTTTATTGGACTGGCATTTCTCTGTTTCATAGTGATGGGCGTAATCTTTCACTTTAGAAGAGACATTGTTATTGCACCAATAAGATGTGAAGTTTTGGAGGCTGATACAACCGTCTCGGATTCAGGAACGAAATTAGTGTACCACATAATGTTGGTGGATAATGCTCCGTATCTGGAACAAAATATAAGGCAATGCTTAGAGACGTATTTTTGGAAGAATGTGTGCCTGGATTCTTTGGAGCGATATGAATCCTATGGAATCGATTTTTATAGAAAAACCAAGTATTTGACTCTGAACTTTAAAGAGGGGAATCAATATAATCCTGTATATAGTCATTGGGATAACACAATGGATTGGAGAAATCACGATGAGGATAGATTAGGCGAAATAAGATACTACAGACGTACAGATGGAAGTGTTTGCTATACTGTCATTATCTATGATTCTGGTTGGGGTATACGTATGCTTGTAGACCCTCTAAAATCCGAATGGTATAGTGATGATCGTATTAATGCGAAAAGTCTTTATAGATTAAAGATGAGAGAGCTTGGGCTAAGTCATTGATTATGAAATATAGAAGTCTTCTGCTTAGACAAATAATGCGGATGAGTATGTGTGGACTTCGCGCTTCCTGACCTACCGCAGTATATACCCTCCTGCTATGGGGAGATTTATGGAAAGTAGAATTTTAGAGAGACGAAGTCAAGTGCCAAAGAACTGTTCGTCTCCTTTTTGGGAAGAAACCTGATACAAGAAATACCTATACAGGGAAGTCCAAGGATGGAATGTTACAATCATTTTCTTTAAGAGGAAGGTGAGATAAGTTCGTATCATCCGATATTAACAGAGTGATTATGCATTATTCTTTCAAAAAAACAGTCTATATGGATGGTGATGGTAGAAAAAATAGCTATCCATCAGTTGTTATAGAGAATCCAGAAAAGTATGGAAGCTTCTTTCAGGATGAAATCGTTCATCTATCTTTAGATTATGTTGAAGAGATTGTCGGAGAGATTGAAGCGGTTCTAAATGGCGAAGTCGACTTTTATGAAGGGTTTGGCTTTGAGGTGTATATGATAGAGTGTGATAGAGAAAAAGCGGTAGTTAAGAATGTCTACGAAGACGACCGGGTAGAAGCTGTTATCCCTATCGAAGAGGTTTATGAACTGATGCGAGACTGGCGAGATTTTCAACGAGAGTATTATCATAACCATACTTCGCTATAGAAATGGTAAGGTTTTGGTGAAAAACTCAAAGAACAGATTTTTCTTGAAGGACCTGTGCATGGTTTATCTTGCTGCATAAAAGAGGATATATTCCTTTTATCATGTACTTTCAAAATCAAAGTGCAAAACGTCTATCTGTTTTACATAGGTTCTAACTATGAAGAAACGAATGAATCGTTGCATTTCGATTTTGATAGTACGCAGACTTTATACGCAGTATTCGAAAATAAAACTTTTAAAATAATTAAGTGATGGAAATAAAGGCACCAAGTAGAAGGCGCATTCTTTTTGAAGAAGAAGATATGTTCTTAACAAAATATTGTGACGATAGCAATATCTGGTTTTGGAAAATAATAGGAGAGAAGCCTTGTTTGATAGAAAAGGGCTTTAAGGAGCAAGAAGGTTTATACACCCTATCGTTTCCCCAAAAAAGGAAATATCCTTATTCCGCCTATGAAAGTCGCATGTATTGCATTTACTTAGGGTACAAGTATGAAGTTGAGAATATATGGCATGGATTATTCATACTATCCCCCAACGAACGTAAAACGAGAAGACACTTAAAGTTAAACGATCATGATGATAGCCGAATAGAAGTTCCTTATGAGGAATTCATCGCTTCTTCCCCAATTATTTGGGAAGAGCGAGAGCCTATCTCTGATTTTGTTTTTGATGTAGAACCGCTGGTCTATCTGTTCAAAGACGATTCATATATTGAAGAGAATTTGCATGGTGCATGGCATAACAAAATATCAAATAAGGAAAATGAATAACGGTAGTATTCGATATAGCTCAATAGCAATATTGCTTTTTACTGTTTTGCTATCGTCTTGCCTTAAAGAGACCGCTATCCCCATATCCTCTTCCTTCTCTATTGAGGTAGCGGAGGACAAGACCTCTCCTGTGATTGTTCAGCTAAAGAATGAGAGCTACGGAGCGGATGAATACGAGTGGACCTTTGAGGTTGGTTCGCCAAGTTATTAACGAGGGTTCTACCGTTCAATGAAGTTTATTTAGAAGCACTGAAGAAAGCGACAAAGGTGCCAGGAGATTCGCCTGCAAAACAAAAGTATGTAAGATTAGATTCATACGACCCTCACATAGGAGAGATTGTCTCCCGTAAGTATACCCAGCTTAGTGAGGTGTCGGAAGAAACAGCAATTCGTTACCTCAAGGAGCTAGAGGAAAAGTATGCTCCCGGCTCAATCATTGCTGATGTTCCTTCTAATAAGACAGGGTCAAATGAAAAAATCTTTGAGTTTAAAGGAGACAATGTTCTGCGTGGACAAATGATTCTTGAAGTGCCCGTGCAGCACAAGCCGTACCTAAGGAGGTGATAAATTATGCAAATCTCAAAGGAATAAAGATTCGAGATACTAACAACCATATATACAACAAATGAAGACTCTACTAAATCGTTGGAACACGATATGGCTTCGTCCATTGACGGATGAAGAAGCACTTAAGGTTTTAGATGGCTACAACAAGACTCGCTATTCTCGTCGCAAGAAGAAAGAGGGTCTATTGGAGCTTGCTTCTCGCGAAGCGCATGAGCAACAAAAGGTTTACTTTGCAACGATTCTCAATGAGGACGACAGCCCCTACTGCGCCATTGAGTCCAATGTGGGATACTTTGGGGTGGACTTCTTGAGAGAGGATCTTGAAAACTTCCTCATCTTTATATTTAGAGACTTCACACAAGAAGGGAAGACGTTGTTCTTGAAGTCTATCCGACTCCAACCCAAGCATCCGCAAGACTATGATACGGTCTATAGCTTTATGTTTTCCTTTAATGAGGATAAGACGTGGGGGGTAGTGAAGCATAAAGGAGGAGTGGGTACGTGGAGTGATAATGTCGAGAGGGCAGAGGTCCCTCTCTCTCTGAAGAGGACTATTCCAAACTTTGCCTTTCCTATCCTGAGTTCGGTGAATATGCCCAGCTCATACGCTTGGATCGTATTCCAACGGTCGTTCGAGAGACGATATTAGGAGTCACGGACAAGGAGTTTCCTGCGTTTAGGCAGTATCTCCAACGAGACATCGAACGCTATCAAGAACCTAAGAAGTAAATTCGAGTGGAGGTGCCGGTCTTCAATGAGGCACTTGCTAAGTTCGATCCTTACAAAGGTTGGGCATTTAGAAGCACCAAAGAAAGAGACAAAGGTGGCAGGAGAGTCTCCTGCTAAACATAAGCACGTAAGATTATATTCATACGTCCCCAATGCAGAGATCGTATCCCGTAAGAAGACCCAGCTTAGTGTGATGTCGAAAGAAATTATAATACAAGGTCAATTAAACTGATATATACAATGCGACATAAGAAGATTTATTGGACTGGCATTTCTCTGTTTCATCGTGACGGGTGTAATCTTTCACTTTAGAAGAGATATTGTTGTTGCACCAATAAGGTGTGATGTTTTAGAGGCTGATACAACCGTCTCGGATTCAGGAATAAAATCAGTGTACCACACAGTGTTGGTGGATAATGCTCCGTATCTGGAACAAAATATAAGGCAATGCTTAGAGACGTATTTTTGGAAGAATATGTGTCTGGATTCTTTGGAGCGATATGAAGAGTATCAGATCCGTTTTTATAGAAAAACCAAGTATTTGACTTTGGATTTTAAAGAGGGGAATCAATATAATCCTGTATATAGCCATTGGGATAATACAATGGATTGGGGAAATCACTATGAAGATGAATTAGGCGAAGTAAGCTACTACAGACGTACAGATGGAAGCGTCTTCTATATTGTCATTATCTATGATTCAGGTTGGGGGTTTCGTATGTTTGTAGACGCTTCAAAATCTGAAATGTATAGTGATGATCGTATTAATACGAAAAGTCTTTATAGATTAAAGATGAGAGAGCTTGGGCTAAGTCATTGATTATGAAATATAGAAGTATCATTGCCCCTTAAACTCCTATATAACAGATCGAGACAGAAACTCAGTTTTGCAAAACTGAAATCAGAGTTCTATCAAATAAATGTGTAATTTTGCATTTGCTGGTTGACTCTACGGTGGCAGAACTTTGGGAAGTATTTAACGATGGAACAGAGAAACAAAGAGCAATATTTGATGGAGATAAGTTCAACAGGGTAAAATGAGTTAATAAAATGACAATAAAGGAGATAGAATATTTGAAGAGTGGTAGTTATATCTATATATGTGATAGATGGCTGAAACTTAGCTATGATGATGAGTATAGGATAGCTTATACTAAAGATCCATTTTTTTTAAGCCTAGGCTTTGAAAAATCAGGTGATTATTATAAATTGTATCTCTCACGTGAATCTGTTTACGAGTTCACAGCTATTCGCAAATATGTTTATTGCATATTTTGTGGAGGAAAGTATACTCCTAATCAAGTTGTGAAAAACGGCAAGATTCTTTTATTCCCTGATATAGATACTCAAATACACATCTTGGGTTTTCGAGATAAAGGAGAGCATTATATCGAAATTCCTTATGATAAATTTATAAGTGAAGTAACGGATATTTGGGAAGAACGTACTCCAATAGAGGGCTTCAAATTTGATGTAGAGCCTATTGTCTATCTAAAAAAAGATGGCGTATGGTTGGTGGAGGAGTAAAACAAGGACATCTAGTTTCATCTTTCAAAAAATAGTTGTGGGGCATAAGATTCAAATCAAAAGATATTCCTGAAGATATTGTTATCCCCTAAGGTGTGGTACTTCTGATGATTGGGAGCATCCTTTTATTTCACATGGATTTACATCAGGAAAACAAGGACGAATTGGAGTACCTGAATTCAAATTTAGAAATCAATTCTATGCCGAACTAAATGATGGAGCAGAGTTGTATGAAGTTTTTAGTGATGGCAGAGAGGTGCAAAAGGCAATATTTAGTAATAAAGAAAATAAATTCATACCAGTAAAGTGACTTTATGAGAATGTACAGACGAGGAAATTTTGCTATCTATCTATCACAAGAGTATTGTTTTTATGAAACGGATAGTCCTGAAATGTTTGAATTGATTGATAGAAGGTGTCAGTATGAAAGGTTGAGGAAGATGGGGTTTTTGCAATACGATAAAATGATAAGCTATAAATATGTTTTGAAAAAGAGGTTTCAAGCGCCTATAGTGTAACAACCCTTGTTAGATATATGGGATTTAGTTTCTTTGTGGAAAATTCTTCAGAAGGCAGATTTATACTTCGTCCATTAGAAGAAGCGGCGGTATATTTAAACGATTTTCCAAGGCAGGGGTATGACCCTATATATGAGGCGACTGAAGAGAAAGTTTCTGACATTTGGGAAGAGCGCAAACCAATAGAGGGCTTCAAATTTGACGTAGAGCCTATTGTCTATCTAAAAAAAGACGGCGTATGGTTGGTGGAGGAGTAAAACAAGGACATCTAGTTTCATCTTTCAAAAAATAGTTGTGGGGCATAAGATTCAAATCAAAAGATATTCCTGAAGATATTGTTATCCCCTAAGGTGTGGTACTTCTGATGATTGGGAGCATCCTTTTATTTCACATAGTTTGTATCTGAAAATAAGAGGAAGAATTGGGGTGCCAGAATGACATTTCCAAAGTAGAATAGATTTTCAAGATGGTACTGAGATATTGGAAATATTTAATGATGGTACTGAAGAACTCAGAGTCATATACAGAAGTGGTAAATTCGTAATAATAAAATAACAGTATATGGAAAGGAAAAAGTGTGATTACTTTAAAAGTGGCGAATATATATGTATTGCTGATGAATGGATAAATATAAATGCCAGCTACATATTTGACAATCTATGCTGGCATATCTACACTAAAAACACCAAGTTTTTAGATCTTGGGTTTCACAAAGAAGAGGATGATTATTTGGGTTTGTATTTACCTTACGGAGACAAGTATGATTATTCCGCCTATAGAAAAAGTTGTTTTTGGAATTATAAAGGTTACAAATGCCAGTGTTTAGGACTTACAGAAGATAGGATTATAACATTAGATCCATCTATAGAATATCAAACTATGTCGGGAGACCATGCTTGGCATGGATATGACCCTCATTTGGATGTGGAAGAAAGTGAATTAGATGACATTTGGGAAGAGCTCAAACCAATAGAGGGCTTCAAATTTGATGTAGAGCCTATTGTCTATCTAAAAAAAGATGGCGTATGGCTGGTAGAGCATTAAAAATAACTTGATGGAATTGGTTGATGTAAGATAAATAGGAATAATATCCACAGAGTCGGTGTCTTTGATTTGAAAGCTCGCAGGCTTGTTTGAGAATGTGAAGTCGTTAGTGAATTATAGAACCATATCTTCGGAACACTACGAAGAACTTTCAAAAACGAATAGAGTACTAGGAACGGGTAAGACCACTACATCCCCTACTTTGGATTTTTCTGAGAAATACGAGGGTTACTTGGTTCAGTTCAAGGTAAAAAGGGGGACAATCAAACAACTAGAAAAAAATGGTGTCGCGGTCCGAAATCATCGAGAGATACTAAGACTGTATCCATCATTAGACAAAGATATTGCTCCTTGGAGCGAAGAGTTTGCAAGATTCAAATTGGAAAGAAATCAAATCAATATAGCCTTAGGAAAAGGTCGCGCTTTAGATTTGTTTAATGATAATATCATAGAGTTTAAGCTCGTAAGAAAAGGAGGTAAATAATTATGGATATTCTGAGCATTATTGCTGGTATATTTGATTTGTATTATTCTAAGAGAATAGCAAAAGATGAAAGGAACCTATTGCTGAAAGAAAGGGTAACCTCTGAGATGTTTGACACGGCTGTTAGGTTGTTACTCAATAGGAAAGAAATTGAAATTACACAAGATGTTATCCTAACAGGTTTTTTGCTGAATTACTTTAGTATGTCAAATGAAAATCCAATGAGGTCTCTTTTGTTGGAAGATTTCCATAATTCACATGAAGATATAGTATCATTATTTCAAACATTATGGAATGAGAGTATAGAGAATATTCCAGTGCTGCTAAAGGCATTAGAGAAAGTACCCTCATATCTACAAGATAGGAATTTTAGGTATCCCTATATCCGTAACCTTGTTTACGCTATCGGAGCTCAGCCACAGCCTGAAAGTCTCTTGGCATTAGAGAAACTTGCGTCAGAAACAGAGGATGAAGTCATTAAAGAGCTATCATTGAGACAGGTTGAGAAAAGGAAACTTTTAGGACGATGGGAATCTGATGGGCATGGTAATTCGGACAGCAATAAAACTTAATTTTGAAACTCCCCCAAAAGAGTTCTACAAAGAATATTGTAATTTTGCACTTGCTGGTTGACTCTACGATCTCCAGAGGATAGAAATGTTGAGAATAATTCCGATATTTGTGACTTCGTAAGCTCCATTGTTATTGATTATTTCTTAGTTCACCACAAAATAAGGACTTTGGAGCTTACACACAAATTTGGGACACTATCGAAAATTCAGAGCAGTCAAAATCAATGAATAATAGAGCAATAAGAAATGGTATATATGGGTATCTCAGGGATTATCTATTGAAAATAGTAAGTGTCACGGGAGGCTATGAATTCTCAACCCATAATCGAAATCTTATAGAGGAATATCACTTCATAGAGAAGAGAAGCCTTTATACTCAACATGTATCTTATAGACTACCAATACAAGCAGAAGCTACAATCAGAGCCTATCACATTCGAACCCTAGCAAAGTATAGAGGGCTTTGCTTCTTTGCTGATGGTATAATTGACGGAGACCAGTATCTTTTATTTCCCACAGAAGAGGCTATGAGATGTCTAAACGATTACCCGAAACATGGTTATGACCCGATGTATAAAGCAAACGAAGAGGATATAACTGATATATGGGAAGAATGGAGTGCTGTAAAAGGGTTTATCTTTGAAGAAGTTCCGATTATTCACTAAAGAAAGATGGTAAATGGCTCATCTGATGCGATACTGTGATAACAAGTAAAACTGAAGAGAGCGTCACTTTTATCTAGAAAGCATCAAACGACATGCAAGCAATATACAAATACAAAATGGTATGATGAATCTATGCACTAAAATCAATGCATACAGATTGTTCTTAGGACTGTTGATAAAACTCCAAATTCTATTTCCAGAAGACATCGAAGAGTTAATCAGAGAGGGAAAATGAAAAGTATATACTTTAGAAGAGTATATGCGAATAACAATAATAATGCACGGAAGAATATGGATCCAAAAACATCGAATAAGCTTATTCAAGAGGCCTTATGTCTTCTATTAGAAGTACAAGAGACGCTATATACAAAACTAAGATTGCATCCATTAGAAGAACTAAGAAAGAGCATTCAAGTAGTCGAATATAAAAACAAAAGGCAGTTCCATTTAGTTGATCGCTGGCTATTTGAATTGGTAAGAATGTTCTATGATGCTGGATATTTACGGGGTGTTTCAGAAGAAACCTGTGATTTTATCCTTTGCAAGATAGAGAGGATACAAAGCCTATTGAAAAAGGCTTCTGAGTAATAAATTTCTGTAGCAAGCGTACTTTCAAAATCTAAGTGCAAAACGTCTATCTGTTTTACATAGGTTCTAACTATGAACAAACGAATGAATCTTTGCACTCCGATTTTGATAGTACGACCATTTATCACAATGATGAGAAAAGAAATAAAGATAGAAGGAGGTTTCCGATGATATTAAAAAATAAGCTACCAGCGGTTCTGGTGTTAGTTCTTTTATCTCTAAGCATAATCCATTTTAAGAATGATATTGTTCTCTCTAATGGCGATGCATATATTTTGAATTCATACTTAGACATCATTGATGGTGATAGTATCAAATCAGAGGTACGCCTTGTGCGAGATGCACCATACTTTCAAGGGAACATAAGCAAGTTAGTGGAATATATGTTTTGGTCAAGCACTTCGCTTAAAGAGGTTAGAATGTATAAAATTAGAGATTTTTCGTTTTACAGAGAGACAGAGTTCCTCAATCAAAAATTTGAGGAAGGAAAAGAGTACTCTCCTGTTTTTGATCCAATGAATAATGTAATGGACTGGCGTAATCATTTTGAAGATTGTCTTGGAGACATAATGTTTTGTAAGCGTGAAGATGGTACTGTTAATTATTATGTTACAACATATCCGTCAGCATTAGGTATAAGGTGCTTAGTTGATATTACATCTCGTCAGCAAAAGGTTCAAACTTACAAATCGATCGATGAGTTGTTTGAATGCAAATGTCTAGAATTCAACATATTAAAACAATGATATTGTCTGATAGAATAATAGAAGGAAGCGACGTATACAAAATGGCTTATGTGAAGTCTTGGGTGTACTTTCTCGTGAATTGAAACGCAACAGCACCCCTTCGGGCAAATACATTTGGTGCAAGGCGCATGCAAAGGCTATGGAACGTCGCAAGCGTTCCGTTCACAATGCTACACTTGCCCCTGAACTAGTTTGGAAAATCAAGCAACTTATCATTGAGAGCAATGGTCTTCACGACAAATATCAGAGGGGAAGAAAGAAGGAAAGAATACTTCAGGAAGTACAATATGCAGTTATACATAATCAGGGAAAGTTTAAAGGTGGTTCTCATGAAGAGTATTGAGGATTTAGAAGTAGTGGGATAGAACTATGTAGAAGGAGAAATACATACATTCTTTCCTTTAAAGCAATGATGCCTATGCAATATCGATTTGACAAAATAGATTACTACGGACCGGATGGATTAAAGAAAACCATTCCCTCGATCGTTCATTTAAAGAATGCTTCAAGGTATGGAACATTTTTCTGGTCTGAAGTGAATCATATAGACCTTGAGTATGCAGAGGAAATAGTTTCCTCAATAGAAATGCTACTGAGAGGCGAAGTCGACTTTTATGAAGGGTTTGGCTTTGAGATATATATGATAGAGTGTGATAGAGAAAAAGCGGTAGTTAAGAACGTCTACGAAGAGGACCGGGTAGAAGCTGTTATCCCTATTGAAGAGGTTTATGAACTGATGCGAGACTGGCGAGATTTTCAACGAGAGTATTATCATAACCATACTTCGCTATAGAAATGGTAAGGTTTCGGTGAAAAACTCAAAGGACAGATTTTTCTTGAAGTGCCTGTGCATGGTTTATCTTGCAGCATAAAGAGGATATGCTCCTTTTATCACTAAGATGTCAAGAGATTTTCAAATAGAAGGCAGTATTACAACTAGACAATGAAGAAAAACATCGTATTTTGTGGAGAGCTTGTACTTTCAAAATCTAAAAGCAAAACGTCTATCTGTTTTACATAGGTTCTAACTATGAAAAAACGAATGAATCGTTGCACTTCGTTTTTGAAAGTACGACTCTACGTCGAAATTTATTGTTATATTTGCGTTGTCTTTAATTATTAACCAACGTAAGCCCATGAAACGCTTTCTTTTTCTCCCTTTGTGGCTGATTTTATGCTGCTACTGTTGCATTTGCAATGCGCAAATTTCCTTACCTACCAATGCGATTAAGATAGGAAAATGTGTGGTACGAGGTAAAGTGCCTGCAATGCTCGCCATGAAGTCAAGTTTAACCGTGGTGTGTAACAATTTCTTTGTCTCTAATGCTGACATTTATGATTTAAGTATTGACGCTGAGGGCAATGTAAGTGGAGAGATTCCTATACATTCGCTTTATGCGCATGCTGGTGTGTTGCTAAATGTAGATGATACCCAGAAACAAGAGATAGTTTTGCTTTCGCAAAATGATACTTTGAGAGTTTGGGTAGATAATCAAAAGAAATTGAAGGTAGAGGGGGCAAGATGTTCTTCTGTTTTTAAGAGTTACGATTGGTTGTACTTTGTGGATGCTGGTAGAAGATACCTTCCTAGAAAGGAGTCAAGAGTGATTGCCAAGTTTCCTGTTAAAAAGATAAGTGCTTATCCTTCTGCAACTACTGCTGAAGATAGGAAGATTCTCGTGAACAAGTTGAAGATTAACTATTATGCTCATCTGTTGAATGAGATGCAAGTTCGAAAGGTTATACTACCTGCTAGTGCTTATGCTTTTCTCAACGATATTGTTTTTGACGACAAAATCTTGTATACCTCACCTGGCACTGATGATTTTTTCTATTTTCTTTTATCTGATAAATCACTGAAAATTCCAAGTATAGGCGATACTCCGATTCCGGAATGGAAAGAAAAATTGCGTCGTCAATTGGCTAAAATTCCCTACAAGCCGAACGAACTGTTTTGTGACTTGATGGCATTTAGCAGTTACTATTTTCAATTGGTGAATGGTGAACCATTAACTGCACAACAACTACAGAATATCCATATCGGATTTTCGAGCGGAGAATGGGATAAACTCTTGTTGTTGTATCACGAACAAGAGGTAAAAACGCAAGCACGAAGTGGACACTTCGTGAACTGTGCAGAAAAAGGGCAACCCCAAACTCTGGAAGAGATATTGGCACAGCACAAGGGAAAGCCTGTGATTGTTGATTTCTGGTATGGTGCTTGCGGACCTTGTGCCACAATGAGTAAACTTCTCTATAAAGTGCTTGCAGAAGAGGGGTTTGAGAATGTGGAACTCCTAGACATGACAAGTCCGCGTCTGACGAGAATGGAAGATTGGAAATATATGAAAGGAAAGCATGGAGGTTGGCACTACATGCTGAAAGATGCGGAATTAGAGCGTATCATGAAGCAACAACAAGCAGAGGGTTTCCCCACTTTGATGTTCTATGACAAATCTCATCAACTGGTGAAAACAAAAGTAGGACAAATGAGTGAAGAGGAATTGCGAAGCTTTGTGCAACAAATAGTACGATGATTGAAAGAAAATGCCCCACTTGCTGCTATGGCAAGTGGGGATTTTTTTAGGAACAGGAAAGTTGATTACTTTTCTGTGGCAGGAGCCTTGTCGATCAAGTCGAGGAATTGATCGAGCTTAGGTGTGATGATGATCTGCGTGCGGCGGTTGCGTTGACGACCAAGTTCGGTGTCGTTGGTAGCTACAGGATTGTATTGACCACGACCGGCTGCAGAGAGACGGTTGGGCGCGATGCCGTAGTCGTTTTGCAACACTTGAACCACACTAGATGCACGAAGGGCAGAGAGATCCCAGTTGTTGCGAATGTTGGGGCGAGTGATGGGCACATCGTCGGTGTTGCCTTCTACCAATACCTCAAAGTCCTTGTAGTCACCCAGGATTTTAGCAATCTTGGAGAGGGTAGTCTTTGCACGGTCGTTCACTTCGTAGGATCCCGAGCGATAGAGCATGTTGTCGGCAAGCGATACATAAACTACACCCTTGAGCACTTTGACATCCACCTCTTGGAGTTCGTCACGAGAGAGGGAACGAGTGAGGTTGTTGGTGAGCACAAGGTTGAGCGAATCGCTCTTGGTCTTAGCCTCCACAAGTTGCTTGATGTATTTGTTGGAAGCGTTGATTTCGTCAACGAGCTTAGAGATGTTGATGCTACCTTGGTTGTTTTGAAGCAAACTCTTGTCGAGAGAGCCTTGGAGGGCGGAGAGCTGACGTTTGAGTTCGGAGTTTTCGCGCTGTGCATCGGCGAGGCGGTCTTCGAGACTCTTGCCGTGTGTGCGCGCTGTGGCGAGGTCTACCTGTGATTGGTTATAGAGTCCTTGGAGGTTGGTGTAATCGCCTTTGAGTTGTTGGAATTCCTTTTTGCTAACGCAGCTACCCATGGAAATCACTGCACCGAGGAAAGCTGCATAGAGAAAAATCTTTTTCATAAGCGTGAGAATATTAGTTGATGTTTTGCGGAAAAACACCATGTTGTACGAAGGCAAAGGTAAAGGATAAGGTCGATATAACCAAAATATTCTGCGAATTTTGGCAATCTGATGACGAAATCAAGTCTTTTTAGTGGAAATGTCAGGTAAATTTACTTCTCTTGTAGCAGTTTTCTGTCCTTTGGGGTGCTTGTTCTGCTACAAAATCTACGATTTAATGCGGTTTCTATTCGTTTATGCCGTGATTATTTGGTGGTAAGGGTGGAAATTGCTATCTTTGGATGTAATAATAAAGATATAAATATGGCATAACTGACGTTGTCAATGCTTTTGACGACGGAGAGTTCTCCTAAATAATAAAGATACAATGGTAAGGAATTTGATAATGGCTGGTGCGCTAGCTTTTTCTTCACTTATGACTTTTGCACAACAACCCAATACTGCGTGGGAGAGTCTGCCCGTGCCTAGCGCGCCTTGGGTGGAGATGGTCTATGCTCCTGCGGCTACGACATTTCAACTTTGGGCTCCTACTGCTGAACAAGTGCGTTTGCGCTTGTATAAGGATGGCAACGAAGGGAAGGCGTGGAAGACGCTAAAACTAGATAAAGGTGCTGATGGCACGTGGTCGAAGCCTGTGAAGGGGGATCTCAAAGGAAAGTTTTACACCTTTGAAGTGAAAGTAGATGGTAAGTGGCGCGGAGAAACTCCCGGTATCAATGCTCGCGCGGTGGGCGTGAACGGACAGCGCGCGGCTGTGATCGATCTGAAAGACACTAACCCTGTGGGATGGGAGAAGGACAAAGCGACCTACAGATTGTTTGAAAGTGGCGCCATCTATGAGATGCATCACCGTGATTTCAGTATGAGCGATCAGGCTAATTTCAAACATCGTGGAAATTTCTCGCTTTGACAGAGAAAGGGGTGAAGACTTTGCATGGAAGTCCTGCTGGGTTGGATCATTTGAAGCGTTTGGGCATTTCTTATGTGCATATTTTGCCTTCGTTTGACTACGCTTCTGTGGATGAAACGAAATTGGACGTTCCGCAATATAACTGGGGATACGATCCTCTGAACTATAATGTGCCGGAAGGTTCTTATTCCACAGATCCTTATCAACCCGAAGTGCGCATTCGTGAGTTCAAACAAATGGTTCAAGCACTGCACGAAGCAGGACTGAAGGTGGTGCTAGATGTGGTGTACAACCATACCTTTAACACTGAAGGCTCCAACTTTGAGCGTACGGTTCCGGGCTATTTCTTCCGTCATAAAGCTGATGGAAGTTTGTGCGATGCTTCGGGATGCGGCAATGAAACGGCTTCTGAACGTGCTATGATGCGCAAGTTTATGGTGGAGAGCGTGGAGTATTGGATGAAAGAATACCACATTGATGGATTCCGCTTCGACCTTATGGGGATTCACGACATTGAAACGATGCGCCAGATTCGCAAGGCAGCGGAAAAGATTAACCCCAAAGTGTTGATTTACGGAGAAGGTTGGGCGGCTGGAGCTCCTGCATTGCCTGCCGGCGATGCAGCGATGAAAGCAGAGGTGCATCGCATGCCTGGAATTGCAGCTTTTAGTGACGAATTGCGTGATGCGCTGCGTGGTCCTTTCAGTAATGACAAACAGCCGGCTATGCTCGCTGGCTTGCTAGGCAACAAAGAGAGTGTGAAGATGGGCATCGTGGGCGGTATTCCTCACCCTCAAGTGGATTATAGCAAGGTGAACTACAGCAAGTCTCCTTGGGCTGAGCAACCGCATCAGTTGATTACTTATGTGTCTTGCCACGATGATATGTGTCTGAATGATCGTATCAAGAATTCGATTCCCAATCTTTGTGAAGAAGAATTGGTGCGTTTGAACCTTTTGGCACAGACTTTAGTGTTCACTTCTCAAGGTGTGCCTTTCATTCAGGCTGGTGAAGAGCTGTTCCGCGACAAGAAGATGGTGCACAATTCCTTCAAATCGCCTGATTCCATTAACACAATTGATTGGAGTCGTCGTGATTCGCACAAGGAGGTCTATGAATATTATCGTGCATTGATGCAACTGCGCAGTGCAGACTTAGCTTTTAGTCTGGGGGATGCGCAAAAGGTGCGTGAGTATGTGAGTTTCTTGCCTTCTTCAGAAACGTCTGTTGTTTTCCGCATCAATGGCAAGAGTTTGTATGAACGTCACGAACTAGATTATGTTGTTGCGGTCAATTTGGGCGACCAGCCAGAAACTGTGATGTTACCTAGCAGTGACTATCTACTAGTGATGGGACTTGGCGTTGATGCTCGTTGCAACGTGGTGGATTCTAATGTTATTCAGCGTTCTGACAATGGCGAAGCTGTGCCTCAACGCTTTGTGATTCCTGCAAAATCGGCTGCTGTGTTGCGTCCATACTCTATAGTACGTTATGACCCTAGTCTATAGCAGGGTTGGTGAGTAGCCAATGGCTTATAAAAGAGGCTCCTCCTTGTTCGATGGAATAAGGAGGAGCCTTTGTTTTGCAGATATTGTTCGAGAATGGGAATGTAGTTTCTGCTATGGAAGAAGTCTGTTTTATAACAGAGAAATGAAGTTGCTCAATGGAGAAGAATGTGTACTTTAGAGCGTAATGCGACAGTGTTAGTTGCTCTGTTCTTGACGAACGGGAACGCTATCTCCTACAAATTCGAAGGTGAAGTTTGTACCTTTAGCAGAAGGGAATTGGCTGCGTGGATCTACGTCTTGGCGATTTTTGAGGTGTTCAATCATGCGATCATAGCAATCTTTGGCAGAAATGGCACGAACGTAAGCAGCAAATGAAGTGTCTCGGTATTGGAACTTTTGCGTTCCAGGAATGAGTACTACGCGCTTGAAGTTGATTCTACCAAAATACCAACCTTCGTTTTCTTCTTCCAAGGCATTGACGCGTGGGTCTTTGCGTACGGAGGATGGTGCGGGATATCCTTCGTGTGACTGTGCGTTGGCATTCTTGTTGTTGGCTTTAAACTCTTCCAAACTATTGGCAGTAGTCTTGATGAGGATAAAGTAAACGCGCGGGCGCACTTTGTGTCGTTTGGGGTAGGTGATATCGCTGTTGATGTATGCGGTCAGTTCCTCAACAAGTCGGTCGTCTACATTGATTTCTTGAAGCGAAGCTAGGAAACTAAAGAGTTCGTCAGGGCTGTGAACTACAATTTCGTTGTCAAAATAGCGAGCGTATATGTTCATAATAGGCGTAATGGTTGCTTGGGGGATGGTTAATCTTTCTCTATAACAGCAATTAGTTTCTCAGAGGTGTAGCAATATGGACAATATAAAACTGGAGAAAGAAAGTCCTTAATTGTGTTGAATATACGAAAAAGCGAACTGCTTTGGGCAATTCGCTGAGAGCGGAAAACGAGACTCGAACTCGCGACCCCAACCTTGGCAAGGTTGTGCTCTACCAACTGAGCTATTTCCGCAGAATGTGAAGAGGAGGAGACTCGAACTCCCACGTCGCAATTGACACTACCCCCTCAAAGTAGCGCGTCTACCAATTCCGCCACCTCTCCATTCTTTCTTTCTTGTGTTTATATTGTTGAGTAAGGGGGAACTCAACCACAAGTTTGTCGTGTTGAACCAATGCGATTCTTGTGCCCAGAACAGGACTCGAACCTGCACGTCGTGAAACACTCGCACCTGAAACGAGCGCGTCTACCATTCCGCCACCTGGGCTTGGAAGTGATTCAACTTGTCCAAATGTGAGCGGAAAACGAGACTCGAACTCGCGACCCCAACCTTGGCAAGGTTGTGCTCTACCAACTGAGCTATTTCCGCGTTTCACTGCCTTCTCAAGTGATTTTGCCTTGTCTAGAAGGTCTTGCAGTGGCGTTATCTCTCAAACGCAGTGCAAAGGTAAGTGCTTTTTCTCAAACTACCAAATGATGGAGCCTTTTTTTTCGGTTTTTCTACCAGAATCGTCCGTTATCACTGTGCCATGATAGGTGTACTTTGCAGAATTTGGCTTGTGAGAGTGGATCTTTAGCTGATTAATCGAGGCATAGAAGATATATTGGGAAATGCTTTATCCTCGGTTTTCTGTTTGTAAGAAGTTTCTGCAGCGCTGAGGGTGTCGAGTTTTCCCACATCGAGGAGGTGTAGATCATGCACTATCTTCGCTTGAAAGTGGAAATGCTGGCACTCGTTGAGATAAAAATCCATGATGGGGAATGCTTCCGGGTAGCTAGCGAGGGATGTTGCCAATCGTGGAGAGACAATGTGAATGCCTGAGAAGGCAAAGTGGCGATAGTTGCTTGGAATGAGCGCAGGATAGGGTGAACGCACTTCTTGGGTGGCAATGTTTTCCCATCCCATTAAGCGGTTGCTATCGTCAAAAAGCAGATAACGCTGTGTTTTGCGCTCACTCACCACCAAGAGGGCATCAACTTGCGCTTGTTGTGCTTCGTGATACAATGCGCTAAGATCTGCGTTGCTCAGGATGTCCACATTGTGGATGAGGATGGGGGCATCGGATGGGGAGAAAAGTGTGAGGGCTTGGCGCAGACCTCCACCCGTGTTGAGGAGCAAATTGCGCTCATCGGAGATGCGCACGGGGATGCCCCAATCATGTTGCGCCACATAGTCGATGATTTGTTCTGCGAAATGGTGTACATTTACCACGATTTCTGTGGCACCTGCGGTAACGAGTCGAGAGATGGTGTGGTGCAATAAGGGTTTTCCGCATACGGGAACCATGGCTTTAGGCATGGTGTCTGTGAGGGGACGAAGGCGAGTGCCAAGACCAGCTGCAAATACGAGCGCGCGCGCATGAGAATAAAAAAGGGGGTTAGTATGAAATGAAGGAGATGCAGAAAGTAGATGCAATCGATGTGAATAACGAGATGAACTTAACTCCATTGAAAAAAATAGCGCTTCCAGTTGTATCACCGTAGTGCTCAAATTTTGTGCAACTATGATGGTTCACAAGGGGCACTAAACTACAACGTAAAAGCGATAGAGCGCTCAGAACCTCATTATCCCTATTTCCATCTTATGCAGGACGTCTTTGGGGCTTCACGATGAAGTTAATCTCAGACGTATGTTTTATAAAATCAAAGGGACACAATTACTTGCGTCCCTTTGGAAGAGATTAGTTGTTGAAGCGGCTGTAGATTACTGACAAATCTACGCCCTTAGTTTGTCCACCAGCTAGACGCACTCCATAGAGTCCGAAAGCATAGTTCAAGCGAGCCAAGGTTTTGACGGGCTTGCCTGTCAAAGGATCTGTTGTCGTGACGTACACAGGGGTAGCGGGAACGATAGCTACGCGATTCCAGTTGGGATTCTTTTGTTCCCAAGCAGCCCATTTAGCCTTGCGAGTAGACTCGGAATCTGTGGCTTGTACTCCTGCGCCTGCATCACGCTCATTGCGCATAATGGTGAGCAGTGGTGCGATGTTAGTGAAAGGATAACTATGGGTTGCTTTTTGTTTGCTGTTACCTTTACTGTCCAAAGCTGCAAAAAAAGAGGTTCGTCCGTTGGGAAGCTGGTTTTCTGCAAAGAATTTCTCAAAATCTGCTACACGCATCATTATGAGATAGGGTGGCAGTTTTTGCAATTTCTGTGAGGTGCTCTCTTCAGCTATAGTACGTAGATAGAGGCGAGCGCTGTTGATGGAATCGTTGTAGTGTCCGTTTGCTACAATATCATCGATGGGGAGCACAGCTTCAGTGTGCAATGCTGTGGGCGATTTGATGTAGGTGAAATCCTTGCTATTGTCAAGCAAACTCGTGGGAATTTCATTCTCGATGCGAGATGTTTGAATCACTTCGTCGGTAGAGGTGAGTACCTGAATATCCGAAATGATGCTATCGGGACGATTCTTTACGTCGGGACGGAAACGGTAGAAGAAGTTGAGCGCTAAGTGGTCTGCTTGTACCATAGCTCCCAAACCGCCGGTGTGTTTGAGGTAGAAACCACCCAGCACGTGGTGCGCAAAGGCATAGCTGTCTTTGAAATACTCTGGATGCTGGTAATAAGCATTCAAGATACGCTGAGCAAACTTTTTGGAAAGGTGGATGTTGAAGTAGCGATAATTAGCTTTGTTTTCCACCTGCGCTTTAGGCTGAGTTTGGTCAAAGATGGAGTAAGAAGCCGTTTGTTGTTCTCCTCCTTGCTTCAACCATTCCTCTGGGCTGAGGTTTGTGTAATATGTGCCGTTGCTGTTTGGGGTCTTTCAGTGTCAATCTCTTGTGCGGTTACCTTCATGGTTGCAAGAGAATCTCCGAAGTAGTTGACATGCCAAAACGTCATGGAGCACGAGTCTACCACGATGTTTCCACTCTCATCTGTCAACATCTTTTCGCGCGCAGGAAAAAGTGTTACTTCTGGAACGAAGAATTGTGACACGAATCCATTGGTGGTGCGTATATGAGTGACAGGATCAATGATGCTACCTAAATAACTATTATTGGTGCGTGCTGCGATAGCTCCCGTTTTTACGGTCTTCGTGAGAACTTTTACCGTCAGTTGTTCGGTGATCACCTTGTCCGCTTCGGGCATGATGTCAGCACCCAAATTAGAGGTGTCTTCATTACAAGCAGTGGTGAGGGCTGCTGCGCCAAGGAGTAAGGCGCAAAGAGAGAGATAAGCCTTCATAAACTATTGAGTGGTGTGGGAGTTTCAGAATCAGGAGAACTAGAATTTGTGCATACTATTTAGATGCACAACCATTTGTTGCACCTTTTCTATAACGGCTGGATGGGCAGGTTATTGTTCGCCTTCACCAAACACTTGTTGGTAGAAGGCTTCATATTCCTCTAACGAAGGAGTGCTACCGTTCGTTGCGAGCACGGGGATACCGCTCTTTTCAGCGTGTTCTGCGAGTACACCCACTTTTCCTTCTTGGATAAAACCATCACAAAAATGAACTGCAAGTTGTTCAAGCGCGTGTGGCTTAGTAAAATCGATGCCAGTTTGTGCAATCAGTTCTGGGGTTGCTTCGCGCAAATTCACACACTCTGCAAAGTTGGTGGTTGGTGCAAGTGTGGTAGTGTCTTCGTAGGAAGAATACACCACTTTCGTATTGGCAAACGAGGGAGAATCGTTGAAGGCCTGCTTGATGTAAAGTGGTACTATTGACGATATCCAACCTTGGCAGTGAATCACGTCGGGTACCCAGCGGAGCTTTTTCACCGTTTCGAGTACACCGCGTGCATAGAAAATTGCGCGTTCAGCGTTATCTTCATATTCGTTGCCCTCGTTGTCTGTGCGCATTTCACGTTTGTGGAAGAAATCATCGTTGTCGATAAAATACACTTGCATACGAGCTGCTTGGATGGAAGCCACTTTGATAATGAGTGGGTGGTCCGTATCATCGATGATAATGTTCATGCCCGAGAGGCGAATCACTTCGTGCAACTGGTTGCGACGTTCGTTGATATTTCCCCATCTAGGCATAAAGGTGCGAATTTCGTAGCCTTTTTCTTGGATGGCTTGTGGTAATTCGCGTCCAGCAGTTGCCATTTGCGATTCGGGTACATAGGGGAAAATCTCTTGGGTGATGTACAATATCTTCTTTGCGCTCATTACGAATGGTTTTGTTTCCGGTTTTGTCTGCGATAGTGTAGACTAATCCCATTATAATCAACCGCAAAGTTACGAAAAAAAAGGGGAAGTAGCGCAGTTTGTCTGTATTTTCTTCGGTAATCTCTACTTTTAGAGGAGTTTTTGAAAAATCTAAATGAACAGAATCGACCTTACTTTCTGATGACTTTGAGTAAAAATAACCGCACCAAGTACCTTGTCTTGGTGCGGTTATTATAAAATCAGTTTTAATCAAACTAAGGACCTGTTTCGTTCTTGAGAAACTTATTTTAGTGTACCACCTTTCGGCGGAATCCATCACTAGTTTCTAGGAGATAAACTCCATGCCATAATCCAAAGTCAATGCGGACTACTGAGTCTGTTGCCTCGAATTGATGTAATTTCTTACCCTTCATCGAATAAACTCGAATAGTGGAACCTATTTTAGCACCGTGCAATACTAAAGTGGCACCTTCCCACTGCAGACTATGACTTGCATCATCTTTTTGGAAGTCTAATGCCGTAGGTGGAACTACGATTACGTGACATGTCGCCTTCACTCCACTGCCATCTTGTGCAGTAACAGTGATGGTCACTTCTCCAGCTTTCAAGGCTTTGAACTTACCATCGCCCATGTTTTGGAGGATGTCGGTTTTGTCCATCGTCCAAACCACGTTTTGTGCAGCCTTTTCGGGCATCACTTTAGCGGTAAGGGTGAAGACATCGTCTACAATCGTGTTGTGTTGCGTTTCATTCAGCACCACTTGTGTAGCCATCGGATTTTTAATCACCACGTGGCATGTCGCCTTCACTCCACTACCATCTTGTGTGGTAGCAGTGATGGTTACTTCTCCAGCTTTCAAGGCTTTGAACTTGCCATCGCCCATGTTTTGGAGGATGTCGGTTTTGTCCATCGTCCAAACCACGTTTTGCGCAGCCTTTTCTGGAATCACTTTAGCGGTAAGGGTGAATACATCGTCTACAATCGCGTTGTGTTGCGTTTCATTCAGCACCACTTGTGTAGCCATCGGATTCTTCACCGTTACATGGCATGCAGCCTTCACTCCGCTACCATCTTGTGCAATAGCGGTGAGGATCACTTCTCCAGCTTTCAAGGCTTTGAACTTGCCATCGCCCATGTTTTGGAGGATGTCGGTTTTGTCCATCGTCCAAACCACGTTTTGCGCAGCCTTTTCTGGAATCACTTTAGCGGTAAGGGTGAATACATCGTCTACAATCGCGTTGTGTTGCGTTTCATTCAGCACCACTTGTGTAGCCATCGGATTCTTCACCGTTACATGGCATGCAGCCTTCACTCCGCTACCATCTTGTGCAATAGCGGTGAGGATCACTTCTCCAGCTTTCAAGGCTTTGAACTTGCCATCGCCCATGTTTTGGAGAATGTTGGTTTTATCCATCGTCCAAACCACGTTTTGTGCTGCCTTTTCGGGCATTACTTTGAGCGGTAAGGGTGAATACATCGTCTACAATCGCATTATGCTGAGTTTTGTTCAGCACCACTTGTGTAGCCATTGGATTCTTCACCGATACGTGGCATGTAGCCTTCATTCCGCTGCCATCTTGTGCAGTAGCGGTGAGGGTCACTTCTCCAGCTTTCAAGGTTTTGAACTTTCCATTGCCTAAATCTTGGAGGATGTTGGTTTTATCCATCGTCCAAACCACGTTTTGTGCTGCCTTTTCGGGCATTACTTTAGCGGTAAGGGTGAATACATCGTCTACAATCGCGTTGTGTTGCGTTTCATTCAGCACCACTTGTGTAGCCATCGGATTCTTAACCACCACGCGGCATGTAGCCTTCACTCCGCTGCCATCTTGCGCAGTAGCGGTGATGGTCACTTCACCAGCTTTCAAGGCTTTGAATTGACCATTTCCAACCATGTCCAGAATACCAGGTTGGCTCAAGTGCCACGTCACCTTTTGGTCAGCTTCCTTGGGTAAGACATTAGCAACTAGGTTGAAGACATCGTCCACAGTCACATTGCGTAGGGTTGCATCCAGCACCACCTGTGTAGCTTTCGGTGTTTCGGGTTGAGAAGGTTGTTCGGGAGTTGGGGGAACAACAGGCTTGGTGGGGTTGTCTGGTGTTGGATTGCTTTTTCCATTCACTACCATTATTTGCGCACGAGGAGAGTCGTTTGTCCAAATCTCACGGCGTTTACCATTTTCGTCAATCTCAACGTGAACCTCGTAGCGACGTCCAGGCGTCAATCGAGTCAAATCTATTTTGGCAGCCGTCAACTGAGGTTCATTGTGTTGAGATGAATTAAGCGTAACGTAGTTTGATGTTCCAGCTTCGATGGATTCATTAGTTTCGGGACAAACAAGTCGATAATAGATTTTTCCACGATAAGATGCGCGCCATCCTTTCACTTCAGTGTGAATCCTCATGGTGATTTCTTTTTGTTTGTCGATGTCAAAAACTTGTTGGTTGACTTCATTGCCTTTCACCAAGAAATCTACATTGCGCACAAAAATCTTCATATCAGGATAGGGCAAAACTTCTATCTGATAGTGTTGGTCAGCTCCCAGTTCAATGTGTCTTTTATCTGGGGTGTTGGTTGTTTCCAACACTAGTTTCACATTGTAACGTCCTGGAGTCATCGCATGAGACCCCGTATTGTCGGAGTAATTTGTGGGAAAGTTCACAGCAACTTGTGTGTCTGCCAAACGGCGGAATGACACCGTGCTATTGTTGGTGAAAGGAGCCACATAGTTTGCACCACCATTCACGGGTTCAAACGTCATTCTCAAATTGCCATGCACTTCATCCACATTGGGATTACGCACGCCGAAGGTTATCATGGCAGGTTCTCCTACACCTGCATAAGCGGGGAAGAGCATTTCTGGGGCTCGGCACACGGTCAAGGCACCCCCTTGGATCTCATCCGTCACGGAGACTCCGCTACTGGTCACTGCCAATTTCATGCGATTGGCATATTCAATAGGATACCACGCCTCGTATTTATCTGGATTCTTCGCCACTAGCTCACGTGAAACGGGCACCAAGAGATAATCGCCTTGAGGAATGTCTGCAAAATGAATGTCTTCAATAGGGATATTTTGTGTCATGAAAATGGTTGTCCATTCAAAATTCCTATTGTTAGAGTTAATCAGTTTTACCGTATTCCCTTTTTGATCCATCACTGCAATGCCCACTTGTCCAGTGAAACGATAGAACTCTCCATTCATTCGATGGTAAGAACCAGAGGAAATCGTTGCATTAAAACGAGTGTTTGCATCTCCTGATCGAGGACTAATTTCAAAAGCTGCATTCTTGCGCGCACCCAATGTGCGTTGTGGGGTGGGGAAGTCCGGGTATTGTCCATTCTTAGGGTGCGCCATCAGTGCCACTTGGTTCTCCCAAAACTGCCCATTGCCCATAAACGGACCAGGAATAGGAGTGGTGATGGTGTTAATATCATAATAGCCATCGCCTTGACCATCCCAACCAAAGTTGGCATGAATGAAGCCGCGGCGGTCATAGCCGTCATAAATGAATGCGTGTATACCACCGCAAACCATCACAGGGTAGCCATCGGAAAGCTCTTGCATGATTGCTTCACGAAATTCGTCTGCTTGCATGCGATCGCGGTGCAACAAGCGAGTGGTATAACCAAAGTCATTTTGCAAAGCATCGAGGGTGTATTCGATGTTGGAGGGACTGGCTTGGGTGCCGAATGTGATGCGAATGGCTTACCCACGTCTACCAGCAGACGACCAACAGCATTCACAGAACGGAAGTCTTTCACCTGTTCGCGTGTGTCCTTCATTGCCTCCCAAAGATAGGTGGGCGATGTGTCGGTTTCGTCTCCGTCACCAGCTTTGCGGACATAGAGTGCTGGACGCTGTTTAGGCCATTTGTAGAAATACAAAAATTGTGCAGCAGCGGTGGCTACGCAGCCCGTGTAGGTGGGTTTCCCATTGATAACAGGGGTTTTGCTATTGTAAGGATAACTTTGTCCCCACTGAGCTGTGACAAGAGGAGTCACATAGCGCTTTAGTGATTTAGGAAGAGAAGCTGCAGGCTGTTGTCCACTGCGCACTTGACGCACTGTTTCCGTGTATTGTTGTAACAATGCGTGGACCTGTGGTGGCAAAGCATTGACATCGCCTGTGGATAATTTTCCATAACCCACCACTTCATTCATTTGGCTTTCCCCTGAAACAATGACAAATCGTTGCTCCTCTTTGCTGACAAAGAGGTGGTAAGCAGGGGCTTCAGCTACAGATCTTGTGCTAATAGTAGAAGTACCCGGAGTTGGCACTGCCACTGGCTGTCTCAAGTATTGACGCGCAATGTCTGCTGCTTTCCTGATATCCACAGGATTTGCTTGAGCCGTGTACCCAACCATGCTGAGCACACTGACCGCAAATGATAGAATAAGGTGTTTATTTATCATGAGTTGATTAGTTTGATGCGTAAAAATCGGATATTATTGGAAACTACTGTTTTAAGCGATAGATTTTGTTTCCAACAACCACAATCCACAGCGGAGAATCTCCCACATGAAGACGGGTTGTTGGGGCATTCGTACGACCGCTAGCCAATTTTCGTCCCAACAAGTCGTAGACCATCACCGGAAGTCCTGCTGGTGCTTCTTCAATCAGGAGCATTGTGTTGTTGCGATGAACTACGAGAGCGATAGTTTGAGACACTATTGCTGTGGGGGCAGTAACCGTAATCACACACTTTGCGGTCACACCACCTGCATCTTGAGCGCGTGCGGTGATGGTGGTTTCCCCGACTTTGAGGGCGCGAAATTTGCCACCACCGAGCGACTTAATAATCTTTGCATCTGCCACTTCCCACACGATGTCACTGGTGGCTTCTTTGGGGAAAGTCTTCGCTTGCAAGGTAAATTCGCTATTGAGTGGTTGCGTCAATGTCGCTGGCATTTCGATGCGTGCCACATTGGGAGCAGGCACGCGTACCACGCATTGAGCGGTCACACCATCTGCATCTTGAGCGCGTGCAGTAATCGTAGTTTCTCCTACTTTGAGTGCGCGGAATTTGCCACCACCGAGTGACTCTATAATCTTTGCATCTGCCACTTCCCACACGATGGCACTGGTGGCTTCTTGGGGGAAGGTCTTAGCTGTCAAGGTAAATTCGTTGTTAAGTGGTTGCGTCACTGTCGCAGGCATTTCAATGCGTGCCACATTGGGAGCAGGCACACGCACTACACATTTTGCAGTCACTCCGCCAGCGTCTTTTGCACGTGCGGTAATCGTAGTTTCTCCTACTTTGAGTGTGCGGAATTTGCCACCACCGAGCGATGCTACGATTTTTGCATCTGCCACTTCCCACACGATGTCACTGGTGGCTTCTTGTGGGAAAGTCTTCGCTTGTAAAGTAAATTCGCTGTTGAGTGGTTGCGTCACTGTCGCAGGCATTTCGATGCGTGCCACATTGGGAGCAGGCACGCGTACCACGCATTGAGCGGTCACTCCGCCATCGTCTTTTGCACGAGCGGTGATGGTGGTTTCTCCTACTTTGAGTGTGCGGAATTTGCCACCACCGAGCGATGCTACGATTTTTGCATCTGCCACTTCCCACACGATGTCACTGGTGGCTTCTTGTGGGAAAGTCTTCGCTTGTAAAGTAAATTCGCTGTTGAGTGGTTGCGTCACTGTCGCAGGCATTTCGATGCGTGTCACATTGGGAGCGGGCACGCGTACCACGCATTGAGCGGTCACTCCGCCAGCGTCTTTTGCACGAGCGGTGATGGTGGTTTCTCCTACTTTGAGTGCGCGAAATTTGCCACCACCGAGTGACTCTATAACCTTTGCATCTGCCACTTCCCACACGATGTCACTGGTGGCTTCTTGTGGGAAAGTCTTCGCTTGCAAGGTAAATTCACTATTAAGTGGTTGCGCCAATGTCGCTGGCATTTCTAAGCGTGCCACATTAGGCGCAGACACGCGCACCACGCATTTTGCAGTCACTCCGCCAGCGTCTTTTGCACGTGCGGTGATGGTGGTTTCCCCCACTTTGAGTGCGCGGAATTTACCGCCACCGAGCGACTTTATAATCTTTGAATCTGTCACTTCCCACACAATGGCACTGGTGGCTTCTTGTGGGAAAGTCTTCGCTTGCATGGTAAATTCGCTATTAAGTGGTTGCGTCAATGTCGCTGGCATTTCGATGCGTGCCACATTGGGAGCAGGCACGCGTACTACGCATTGAGCGGTCACTCCGCCAGCGTCTTTTGCACGAGCGGTAATAGTTGTTTCTCCTACTTTGAGTGCGCGGAATTTGCCACCACCGAGCGATGCTACGATTTGAATCTGCTACTTCCCAAGCGATGGCACTGGTGGCTTCTTGTGGGAAAGTCTTCCCTTGCAAGACAAATTCGCTATTGAGTGGTTGCGTCATTGTCGCAGGCATTTCGATGCGTGCCACATTGGGAGGTGCCACAGGGTCTTGTGGGAAAGGAGTAAAGGATTCTCCCACCTCGCAACGTTCTGCATTGATAATCTCTCTAGTTTCTGGATCAATGACTAACACCACAGCGTGAACCTTCGTGTCTTTCTGGATGAAGTTGAATGCTCGAGATGTTAAGTTGGAAAAACTTCCATATCTTTGAGTGTGAATAAAGGGAACATCGAGTGGCATTTGCTTAGGAAGACTACCTTCGATACCTTGATAGATACCCGTTGCTGCGAAAACGACATCATTAAAGGGGAGTCCTTGCACCCTTCTGCCTGCATCATAGAAAAACTTCATTTCGGGTACACTATTTTTCCATGCAGGATCACCCGTTGCGTTGTTGTATTGATAAAAACTAGGATGTCTCAAATTATCTGCAGTCAGCACATAAGCCAAACGATACTTGTTTTCTGAAACAGGACAGCGGAAGGTCGTGGAACTACGTACTTCTATGCCTTTGTGGTCGGAAGTCCATGCAGCTTGTACTTTTAGCTCCACCGTACTTTGTGCCCCAGAAGCCTTTTCTACATCGGCAAGCAAACCGAAGGGTTCTTCGTCTGTACCGCTGTTGCCGTAATAGGGAGCTACAACATGTACGCCATTGAGTACGATTTTCGGACGTCCTGGGAATTTTCTGAAGACATGATAATAATCGCCAGCATTCAATGCGTCACCATCGTGCGCTGCTAGTCCGATGACGCGGTCAGAAGCAACTTTGTTGAGATGTTCCAGAGAAGCTATGCCAGTGGGACAGTTGGGACACCACATTCCTGTGAGGTCCTCTACCACAGCTTTGCGCCATACTGGACGAGTGAGGGTGTAACGCTCGCTTCCGCTTGTGGGAGAAAAATTGCGATTGGGTGCTCCATTGACCGATACAATCGTAACGGAGAAATCGTCAAGTCCTGGTTGAGTGCCAGCGGGTATGTCGATGGTAATAGTTGCACTGCCATTGTAATCCAATGGAGCGTCTAGCGCAATAGTGCGTTCTTCGGTGGTCGTCCCATTCAGCGTTAAAGTGTATCCTATCTTGTGTACTAACGTCTTGCGTTCCCAGTTGTTTAATATCGCATAAGCCTTCCCCATCTGTCCTGGTGCAGTGTAGACCTTATTGGCTAAGGTGCAACTGACATTTTGGGCTTTAACGGGGGAAATGAGTAGACAAAAGAATACCATCACAGCAAAAAGAAGTCGTGATGAATATGAACCATGCAAAATGCTTTGCAAAAAGAGTTTCATAGTGAATCTGGAATGATTGTATTGATGCAAAGTTACTCATTTATTGATGTAACGTAGTTCTTTTATGGTGTTTGTTTCGCTGATTTGTATTCTTTTAGTAGTAGAAACTACGTTTTTCAAACGATGAAACCATTGTGGATGGTATTAAGAAGACAGACTGGGGGCGTTATGAGTTTATCGGCGGAGCAGGAATTTTCAGCTTTCAAAATGAATTTCTCCTCGAAGTAGTCAAATAAAATGTTGGAACTTTCTCAAAAAACGTGGGAGCTTTTGGGAAAAACGTGGGAGAATTTCTGAGAAACGTTGGACATTTTTGGCAAAGCGTCGCAGCTTTTTGTTCGCTTCTCAATGGGTCAATGAATAGAGCTGTGGTATGCTACAAAATGCGCCGTGGTTTTCTTTAACAATTATAGAATCCACAACTTCCTCGCGCGCGTACGTACAGCAGTTTTACACTTTTTGCTTTCACAACCTTCACACTTTTGCTTGCAATATATTGAAAACTAGGGGAATATAACGTGTGATTTAGTGTACTTTAACGAACGGTGAGTGGGAAGCTCGAAAATGGCTGGAAAAATGTCCGATTTTGTGTTTACGAAACAGGCGAGTTTTGTAAATTAACCAAAGGAAGATGGAAGACAACTTCAATATTGGGGGAACTAGAAGTGGGTGTTTTCTGTATATCGCATTGATGATGGCTAAAAAGTAACTGCTATTGTCTGGTTTATAGTGAGTTATGAGGTGTTCTGTGAAGGTTGTGAAAGCAAAAAGTGCAAAATTGCTGTACGTACACGCGCGTCAGGCACGCACGCGAGGCGCAAGTCTTGACCCCAGGTCGGTCATTATATCGTTCATTGTGCAGTTCGTTATGGAGAAGATGACTTCCTGTCATCTTTCATTTTCTTGTTGGCAAGTGCGGAAGGCTTTGTATCATTTTGAATTTTGAGGGTGGGGGGCAGCGTGAAAATGGGGAATCGCGTTTTGAGGTGCAAATATCCTTAATTTTGCTCGATGTGAAATGATATTTATGTTGAAACTCTCTGTTTTTGAGCTTTGTTGACACAGGATATAATAGGGGGACAAAAAAAGCTCCCCACTGAGTGTCAGTGAGGAGCAAAAAGGATGTTCAGTGCGAAAGAATCGGAGTTGCTGTCGCACGGAAAA